>Ga0193738_1000002_pt1 | contig 256214 bp, 204 predicted proteins | sample L2a1metaG_FD_144927 | JGI IMG/M metagenome (GOLD analysis project Ga0193738, IMG submission 144927) | Soil microbial communities from a riparian zone of the East river system, Colorado, United States - L2a1 | ecosystem: Environmental > Terrestrial > Soil > Riparian zone | place: USA: East... | reverse complement strand
AACTTTACAGCTATAGCTGGCAACCTTCCTACGAGCATGGCGATGATGGGAAACACGGTAGTGTGGAAGCCAGCGAATTCACAGGTCTATGCTGCCAATGTGATCATGCTTGCGTTGAAAGAGGCCGGCCTACCGGATGGTGTGATCAACCTTATTTATGCAGATGGACCAACCGTTGGCAATGTGATCTTTAATCACCGGGACTTCGGTGGAATTCACTTTACAGGCAGCACTGGCGTATTTCAGTCGATGTGGAAAACGATCGGGCAGAACATTCAGAAATACAAATCATATCCGCGCATTGTGGGCGAGACAGGAGGAAAGGATTTTATTGTAGCTCACAAGAGCGCTAATGCCAAGGAAGTCGCTACGGGCATGTCACGTGGTGCTTTTGAATTTCAGGGGCAAAAGTGTTCGGCTGCATCGCGGTGTTATATTCCATCGAATTTATGGGAAGATGTAAAACGTTTCCTTCTTGAAGACTTGAAAACTTTCAAGATGGGAGGTACTGAGGATTTCGGAAACTTTATTAATGCCGTGATCGATGAGAAAGCTTTTAATTCAATTACAGGATATATTGAAACCGCTAGGAAGAATCCGCTGAACGAGATCATTGCCGGTGGAAAGTATGACAAATCGAAAGGCTACTTCATCGAGCCCACCGTAATTGTCTCAAAGGATCCTTCGTCGGTCACAATGTGTGAAGAGATCTTCGGGCCTGTGTTGACGATATACGTTTACCATGAAGAAAATTTCGAACAGACGCTTGAGCTGGTGGATGATACATCGCCTTACGCTTTAACGGGTTCTATCTTTTCGAAAGATCGTTACGCTATTGAACTGGCCACCAAAAAACTGACTCACGCAGCGGGTAACTTTTATATTAACGATAAGCCCACTGGTGCTGTCGTTGGCCAGCAGCCATTCGGTGGAGCAAGGGGTTCCGGTACAAATGATAAAGCAGGAGCAAAAGTAAATCTTCTCCGGTGGGTGTCGTTGCGAACGATCAAGGAGACATTCGTGCCTCCGGTGGACTACCGATATCCATTTCTGGAGTTATAAAATACTTGAGTGTTGACATATTGCCTGCCCGCCGGAACGTCTCGTGTAGGTGGGAGTGTTGAGTGTTGAGTGTTTTTTTTGGAAAGGGATTACCTACCCGACCAGAACACTCAACATTCAACAAAACAACACTCAACACTCAATTATTTTCTGCAACATATCTTATACTTTATTTCCTCACGACACAGCCTCGCTGTACCAGTTCACCTTCCTCGAGAAGTACATCAAAAGCCCTACGATCAGGAACAAGCCTAAGCTACCCAACAGCAATGAGAAATCCTGTTGAAGAATGATCACGAATATGAACGCATAAAAGATCATCAGCAACATTGAAAACAACAGCGTCAGCTTTGTATTCCGGAAGAACGAAATCGAGTATAAACTGATAAGTATCACGGTGGCGAGCGATGCGGATATGTAAGCGATGTTATAACCAACATGTTCCGAAAAGCTGAGCAGCAACGTATAGTAGATAGTCAGGGCCGCGCCTATAAGGATATACTGGAACGGATGTATTCTGATCTTTTGGGTAATCTCCACGAGGAACAAAGCGACAAACGTAAGCAAAATCACCAGCACGCCGTATTTAGAGGTCCTGATACTCTTCTGATATTGGTCTACAGGAATAAGTAACTTGATGCCAAAGTCAGCACCGCTTAATTGTTGATTGTCTTCAGTCCACTGTTGTGAAAAAGGACGGTTGAAGTGAAGCACTTTCCATGATGCAGTGAAGCCTTCGGCGGATATTTCCCTGGTAGCTGGAAGGAATTCGCCATCAAAGCTTGGATCAGCCCACGGACCGCTCAATTGCACCGTTGTGGTTTTTCCGGCAGGAACAAAGTCAAGGCGACGACTTCCTTTTAAGTTTAGCTTGATCTTTACCTTTTCTTTTTCTGCAAACAGAGGAGGAGTTTCCCAGTTGAGCCTTACTACAATTCCGTTGCTGGATTGGCTCATTCGTTGTTCAACAGGATTATAATATTCGCTCTCTCCATCAGAACGCCCTCTCATCACAGTTATCCCAATGTTATTTGAGGGTTCTGCACCGAGTACGTTGTTACCCACGGTAAACGTTGGATTTTCACTGATTCCTCTCAGATCGGTAATACCAAAGATCATGTATGCGTCTTTCCAATTGATCATATCCTCTGCAATAGATAGTCCTTTGAAATCAGGTTTTGTAAATGCTGAACTAACCTCGAGAGGCGATTCGTACACGACGGCGTCAAAGATTCCACGATGAAGCGTTTCGGGTTTTATCGTTCCCCTGATGTCGAGCTCTTCGGGAAGGAAGTATGCCTTTTCCACATGCTCGCGGATTTCTTTGCCTTCTTTACCGTGGTCGATAATTTCGTGCTTTCTGTAAGGTATGACAAGTACGGGGCCGGAGATCGTTTGACTGCCGGACCATTTGTCGGCTACTTCGGTCATGACTTGTTCGGCGCGTTGTTGCCTTTCCACGATCATATCCTGTATCCACGATGACGGGATGAGCAGAATGAGAATCAGAAAGCCAATCGAGAAAAGCTTCACCATAATGGACTCTTGTATCCAGCGATTGAAGCGTTCAAGGATGTTTAAGGGCTGAGGAATTGTTTCCATGATTTATGATTTATGATTTGTGATTTGTGATTTGTGATTTATTGATTTATTGTATGATGGTGATCTACGACTAAGTTTTCCACGGTTGCCATTTCTGAAGAGTAAGGCACGTCGGTTTTTTTGTCGCTTACTTTAGTCAAAATGGATTCGAGGAGGGGAAGCATATGACTGAGATTTCGCGTCTTGATAACAAAATTCCATAGCGGTTCAAACTTTTTCCATCCGCCGGAATAGAAGAAGTGTTTAAGTATGTGTTTTATCGAATCGTGTTTCGCGCTGGAGCGGACGATGTTGCTCCAGGTGTAGAATTCCCGGTAAGCCCAGTGATAACCGTGCTCCAGATCTTCCGTTGTGAGGCCTTTGGTCTTATAGACTACGTGGCGTGTGTCATACAGATCCCAGTTCTGCGTAAGAATCCGTCCTTCCTGCTGCATCGACGTGTATAGAGCAGTTCCCGGATAAGGCGTCAGGATATGATAGGTCGAAGTTGTTATCGAATTCTCGATTCCCCATTCGACGGTGCGTTTAAAGACGTCCTGATCGTCATCATCCAGTCCAAATACAAAGCTGCCATTGACCATGATGCCTAAATCATGTAGCCGCTTCACAGCTTTTTGATAATCTTTTTGAAGGTTTTGTTTTTTATTGCTTTGTTTCAGATTCGCGCGCGAGAAGGTTTCGAAGCCGACGAACAGACTTCGAAGGCCTGCCTCTGCTGCTTTCTCAATAAGATCACCGCGAAGGATAGAGTCGACGGTGCCGGCTGCCTGAAAGACGCGGTTCATGCCTTTCATTCCTTCAAACAAAGAGCTGGCAAATTTTACGTTACCGAGAAGGTGATCATCAAGAAAGTAGAGATGACGGCCCGGTAAGCGTTCTATTTCAGCCAGTGCGTCGTCTACCCGTTGTGTGTAAAATGATTTTCCGCCGTCGAAAAAGGCGTCTTTGTAGCAGAACGTGCAATGGTGCGGACAACCGCGCGTCACTACTATGGAATTAGGCACGAGGTATAAGTGCCGCTTGATAAGATCCCTTCGCAAGGGAGGCAATGTCTCCAGCGTTCTGACAGAAGAATAGTATCGTTTTTGTGGTCGTCCTTTTCGGAAATCTTTCAGGAATTGAGGGAATGTTTCTTCACCGGGTCCCAGGAAAATAGAGTCCGCATGTGGTGCTGCTTCTTCGGGAAGTGAAGTAACGTGTAGGCCTCCAAGTATTACATAAGCGCCCCGTTGTCGGTAATGGTCTGCGAAAGAATAAGCGCGGTATGCGTTGGTGATGTATACCTGGATGATGACGAGATCAGGTGAATCATCGAGTTTTATAGTTTCAACGTGCTGATCCTGGAGTTCGACCTCATCGCCTGGCAACAGATATGCCGCCAGGGTAGCGAGGCCGAGGGGAGGAAATAATGAATATTTGATGGGCCGCCAGAAGGGGCTTTCGGCTTCGGTAAGCGCGGGAAGTATGAGCTTAACTTTCATATTATTAAAAGTACTTTCAGTTTCAAAGTGAATACATAAAAAAATTATCGCGTTTGTTTTACTACTGCTTCCAGCGCGTCGAGATGTTTTTTGAAAGCATTTCGACCTCGTTCAGTGATCTTGTACTTAGTGTTTGGCTTTCGATCAACAAATGACTTCGAAACGGACAAATATTTCTCCCGTTCCAGCGCCTTGATATGCGATGCAAGATTGCCATCGGTAACGCCGAGCATTTCCTTCAGGGAATTGAATTCATATCCGTCGTTGGTAACCAGTACGGACATGATTTGCAGTCGTACGCGATGTTCAAGCACTTTATCTAAATTTTCGAAAGGGTTTTTCACTTATCGTATTTATTGTACATGATGCCCCCATATATAATGTGGAGCACACCAAAACCAAGCGCCCAAAAAATAAGACCGTATCCTGGAAAGGTGGCTGAGATCAATCCAAGAAAAATTTCCGAGTAGCCAAGATATCGTATTTCGTCATAAGTATTTACGCTGGCATTTATCAGTGCAAGGCCATAGAAGATCAGGCTCGCGGGTGCGGCTAATCCAAAGTGTCCGGTGTAAAGCATTATCAGAATAAAAATTCCGCCCGTGACCAACGGGATGGATAGATTCACGACCAGCTTATAAGTTGTTTGAGACCAAAGTCTAGCGCCATCTTTCCGGGCTTTTCTGCTACTCAGCCAAAGTCCTGTAGAAATAGACGCAACGAGTACGACAAGGGCTATGAATAACAGTTTATAGATGGTGGTGCCATCGTTGATGGAATAGATCCGATAGTTGAGGGGGGAGATGGGATAATGCACCGTAAAGTAAGCGACCGTTGCCCCGACCAGGGCATAGACTCCGGCTAACACGCCTGATAGTCCACTAAGTGACAAGAATTTGGCGGACCGCTCCATCATGGTCCGGATGGAGGCGAGGTCTTTTTCGTATTCCGGAATTTCCTTCATCTGAAAGTACTTTGAGTTACAAAGTTAATGAACGGGAGTTGAGATGCAAGGGTTTCGGTGGTAAATTCTGTGGGTAGGGTGAATTTGGAGATTAGGGGACAAGGGTATAGGGTAGCGCTTTTCGGGTCGGTCGTCCTAAAAGGATTAACCTGTTATTTTTCCTTACTCCACTTAATAACCGGAAGCTTTTGGTAGTTCTTTTTCTCATAAGCCACTGGATCGAGGCCAAGCTCGCGTAGCCTCTCCGCGAAATTAGGCGTGGCACTGAAATGAAAATGCAGCCCAAAATCCAAAACGGTCTTACCAAGAACGCAATGTCCGAGGAGCCTCTTATCGATCAAGGAAGCGATACTATCTGCTCTATCGTATTCTCCTAAAGCATTGTAAACCAGGGTTTGGCTGTAACCATATGGATCAAAGAGAGGTTGTGATGCTAAGACACGATCAAGTTCCGCGCGAGAATTCGTGTACTGCCCGTTAAGAAGTTGCAGCAATAGCAAATGACCATCAAGAGTGCCACCGAGGTTACCGAGGCTACTGATTGTCTCCTGCGCTTTAGAATAGTCATTCTTTCGAAAATATATGACAGATTTCTCCCAGGTACTCATATTCGACTTGGTGTATTCACTCTTGTAAAGAAGGAGCGCGCTGTCCAGGTCACCGTTGTTCACTAGACCCAGCGATGCAGCGTATCGATCGAAATCTGAAAATTGATCGATTTCAATAGCATTGAGGTAACGGCGAGATACAAATCTGGGGTCAACGAGCGCAAGAAACGATTCCCAGCCTGAGTTCCATTTTTCCTTTACTTCCATATACGATGTTAACCGGCTCCAGTCATTGGAGAACAAATCGCGCGTAAAGGAGTATCCCACTTTCCTGCTCGGAATTTGTGAAAGCGCTAATGCTTTATTGAGGTCCGCCATCATACTATCATAGTTTGCCTTTTCAGAAAAATCGCTGAGAAATTCTCCTTCGCCTAAGAGACGGTGGCTAAAAACATCTGCGTGCTCGTGATATGCCTCGGCAAAATTGGGATATATTTGAATGGCCTTTTCAAAAAATTTATTCGCTTTTATTAGAAGATCGAACTTAGCGGCTGTATGTGATTCATTAGCCAGGGCTCTTCCTTTCAAATATTCCTGATAGGCTTCAACGCTAGTAGTGCCTACGTTGTACATTTGCTCCCGCGTTTGCCCATCCAATAGCACATTCAAGGTACTGGCAACATTTTTTGAAATATCTCCTTGAATCTTAAAAACGGAATCGATAGTGTACTCATAAACGTGGGACCAGAGATGCGTGTCATCGTTCGCTTTTATCAACTGAACAGTAACCCTCAACTGATCGTCTACCCTCCGTACGGATCCTTCCAACACATGAGCAACTCCCAAAGAATCGGCTATTCTTTTTGCTGAAAGTCCCTTGTCCTTGAAAGAAAAAGAGGTGGTTCGCGAGATTAATCTTAAATCTTGGAGTGATGATAAGCTGTTTAACAATTCTTCCGTTAGCCCGTCTGAAAACCACTCTTGATCTTTCTTCGGTGACATGTCTTCAAATGGAAGAACTACTAAAGATTTATCCTGCTTAGCATCGGTGCCAACTTCTGTCGGCTTTGAAGTGTATTTCCAAAAGGCTACAGAAATAAGGACGACGATGAGACCAATAGCAGCGAATATCAATTTTCTTGAACGTGACTGTCGTTTGGGCGGATCAGTTTGCCTGATCGTAGCATGTGGGAGGGATGGAACTACATGGGATGATGCTTTGACAGCCTGAATGATTGACTTGACCGCATTGGCGACCTTATTTACCTGATCGCGATAATCCGTCTTGTTCAGGTTATTATGAGCATGTTCATCCAGTGGACGCAGCGGGCGGTTGACTCCTGGCGACTTGAAAATAAACTCGATGGCTCGAATCGCCTCACCAATTTCGTTTTCGATCGCGATCCTGTCCTCTGAATCGAGATCATGAATTTTAACGGGCAGTATACGGCTCGTTACATTACCGTTAGCTAGCTTGATATCCCTCCCTAAGTTATCCTGTTGGGATAATCTATTAAATGCACAGAACTCATGCTCCCATGCAAAAGACTTCGGATCGCTGTAGGTTTGAGAAATGATGGGGATAAAAATGAGGCTCTTTAATTTCCCTTCAAGACTTTTGTTTACACTATCCGTTTCAAGGAGACCGTCATGAGGATTCTTATCGAAATAAATGGACAACGGTTCTTTAATGGTAGCGGCAAGTTCTTCCTGAAGGGCATTCACAAAATCCGTTACCCAGCCACTACGGTTGTCGTTGTGGCGGTAGCTGATGAATATATCATATTCAAAACCGGGAATTAACGAAGCCATTGTTCATTGATTTTAGTAATCAATATCGCGTGCCCGCCGCAGCTTAGCGTAGGCGGGTATTCAAAGCCCGGTAGGAGAGAAGGCATTCGGTAAGAAATTTACTGTCCGCACGTTTATGAAAATTTCGACGATGTAATATAGTAATATTGGTTCTAAGATTCTTGCGAGTGCACTAGTAAGAGAAAATTAACCGGATGACAGCTATTTCACTTTTTTACTTCCCCACTTTAATAACCGGAATTCTTTTGTAGTTCTTTTTTTCATATTCCTCCGGATCGATGCCCAACTCGCGCAGCCTGGCTGCGAAATTTGGAGTAGCACTCAAATGAAAATGCAATCCGAAAGTCATCAAGTTATAAACAAGGCTGCAGTGGCCTAGAATGCGTGAGTCGATCAACGAGGCAGCACTGTCGGCCCGACTGTATTCTCCCAACGCATTGTATGCCAGGATAGGACTGTAACCATACGAATCAATGAGCGGACGTGAGATAAGATGACGATCGAGTTCCGCACGACTTTTTGTGTACCGTCCATTAATGAGTTCCATAAAGAAGTGATAGTCGTCAGATCTACCTGCGACGCCTGCCAGTGCTTTTGAATAATCACCCTTGCGGAAATACAACACAGATTTTATGCGGGTAGTCACGTGTGATTTGGTGTAATCGTTATCGTATAGTAGTAGTGCGCTGTCCGTTTGATTCATATTAGCAAGGCCCATCGCTACCCAATACCTGGTCATTTCGGCATACTGATCGACCGCAATAACTCGCTGGTAGCGGCGAGTGACAAATTCCGGGTCAAAGATCGCGAGAAACACTTCCCAGCCAGATTCCCATTTTTCCTTCACGTCAATATATGATGGAATGCGGCTCCAATCGTTCGAAAAGAAATTGCGCGTAAAAGAGTATCCTATTTTTTTGCTGGAAATCTGCGAGAGCACAAAGGCTTTATCGAGGTCCGCCATCATCCTATCATATTGTTCCTTTTCAGAAAGATTTTTGAGGAATTTAATATTTGCCCCAGCTAAAAGACCATGATTAAAAACATCTGCATGATCGTAATAGGCCTCTGCATAATTTGGATATATCTGAATTGCTTTTTCAAAAAATTTATTCGCGTCAACCAGTAGATCGAAATTACCCGTTACGTGTGCCTCAATATAAATCGCTCTTCCTTTCAGATATTCCTGGTAAGCTTCAACACTCGTAGTTCCGGTGTTATACATTCGATCGCGCGTCGTGGCATCCAATAGCAAATTCAGAGTATTGGCGACATTTTTTGAAATATCTCCCTGTATTTTAAAGACTGAATCAATGGTGTACTCGTAAACATGCGACCACAGGTGGGTGTCATCATTCGCTTTTATTAATTGAACAGTAACTCTCAGTTGATCATCCATTTTCCGGACGGATCCCTCCAACACATGTGCGACGCCTAAAGAATCGGCAATTGTTTTTGCTGAAAGTCCCTTATCCTTGAACGAAAAAGAGGTTGTCCTAGAGATAAGTTTTAAGTCTTCCAGTGTTGATAAGCTGTTCAGTAATTCTTCTGTTAACCCGTCAGAAAACCATTCCTGATCTTTCTTCGGTGACATATCAGTAAATGGAAGAACTACCAATGATTTATCCTGCGGGGCGTTGGATACAACTTCCACAGGCTTGGATTTGTATTTCCAAAAAGCTAAAGACACAAGGACGATGAGAACAACAGAAGCTAATACCAGTTTTCTTGAAAGTGTCTGCCCCTTAAGCGGATCACTTTGCGTCATTCCATCAACTGTCACGGAGGCCTGTACATTGGATGGCGTCTTGATGGCCTGAATGATGGCTTTGATCGCATTGGCGACTTTGTTTACCTGATCGCGATAAAATGTATTGTTGAGATTATCCTGTGGATGTTCCTCCAACGCTCGTAGTGGGCGGTTCACTCCCGGTGACCTAAAAATAAAATCGATAGCCCGAAGTACTCCTCCTATCTCATTTTCAATCGCCGTCTTGTCTTCCGGATCGAGATCATGAATCTTAACTGGAAGTATGCGGCTCGTTACATTTCCATTGACTAGTTTGATGTCGCGGCCAGGCTGGTTCTGTTGAGATAATTTGTTAAACGCACAAAACTCATGTTGCCAGGCAAACGACTTCGAATCGCTGTATGTTTGAGAGATGATGGGAATGAAAATGAGGCACTTTAGTTTTCCCTCCAGACTTTTGTTCACACTATCCGTTTCCAACAGACCGTCATGAGGATTCCTATCGAAATAAATAGACAAGGGTTCTTTGATGGTGGCGGCAAGTTCTTCCTGGAGGGCATTCACAAAATCCGTTACCCAGCCACTACGGTTATCGTTGTGCCGGTAGCTGATGAATATATCATATTCAAAACCCGGTAGGAGAGAAGGCATTCAGAAAAAAATTAATTGTTCCCACGATCCATCAAACTGGTAGTTCGAAGATGTAATATAATAATATTGGTTCTAAGATTCTTGAGTGAGTTGCAGTGATCGAAATAAGCAAAATTTTGCCCCAAAAAGGCTAAAGTGGGTGTAGTAATTTTATTCATGTATGTTTCTTTGCGGATATTCAAAAAAAATGGACTGCCATAATCTATCTTTGCAGTTTTAGGATTTTACGTTAGGCTGTTTATTCATTTCATTGGACTGTCACTCTGTTATGTCGATTGATTCTTATTTGAAAAGTGCTGTTGTTATTCTTTCAGCAGCTTTAATTGGCGGATGTACTTTCGAACCTCACAATGAAAACATCAACCCGATCAAACCTCCGGAACCGATTGTATTTTCTATTGAGGTAAACGATCCCAATTTTACCGATCCCTATTATCTGGTTTTACCAACGCTGTTTACCTTCACATTGAAGGACCTTCCACAACCTGTGTGCTACTATGATGTTTATCTCGATGGAGGCACTCATATAACATCGGGCGAGGCACACGATCGAATCTCCTTCCAGATGATACCAGGCGCTTATACGGACGGCATACACGAAGTAACGATCAAGATCAGGGTTCCGACAAACAGCGGAAGCCTGGCGGAAAAATTTGACTCTGAATTCCACCTCACCGAAATAAAATTCAAGGTTATTATTGATAGAACGACTCCAACCTTCGCGGCGCCACCCACCGTAGCATATGAGAATGGATTCTTAACGGTGCGTTGGGGCGCTGCACCACGTAGAAATTTTTTTTATGTGATTAAGCGAACGTACGAACCGTACAATCCTTTGATGGATAGCTTGATTTTCAATCCCAGTCAAAACAGCTTTGTCGATCGCGGTTTTGTCGGGGGTGATATAACATATAAAATTCTTGCCTCCGGTTACGGATTCCAGGATGTTGAGGTTGGAACTATAAGATTCAACGACTCACCTGTCGACTTTAAGATAGTCCGCAAGGACCAACTGGTTTATTTGTCGTGGAGTCAGTCGGAAATTGGGCTGGAGGATACAAAGATTACTAGTTCAGCAAATGGAACAGAGGTGACGTTACCGCATACAGAATCGGCTGAAATCCTCATCGATTCTCTTGTTATGGGAGAAGAGGAAAACTATTTTATAAAAACGGTTCGCGACAGATATCCCATACAAGGTTTCACTCAGATCAAGAATTTAAAAACGTTGCCTAACCTTAAAGAATACAAAAGTTTTGCAATGCTTCCTCATCAGAACAAAATGTTGGTCGCATCGTCAAATTCAATTTATCGTTACAGGTTGTCGGACCTTGTTATTGAGGACAGCCTTTCTATCCAAGATGCGTCCGCGTCCAACTTTTCTATGATCGTCGTTAGTGAAGACGAAACAAAGGCGGTCGTTGTTGGCGGCCCAGGCAAATTGATAGGATTTGATCCTTTCGATTTCAAAAATCAAATCGCGTACGGAATACATAGTGCCTCACAACCTATCACCTTCGGTGACGAAATCTGGGAATTGGTGCTGGGTAACCTTTCGAACGACGGGCTCTTGACCATGACGCTTGCAACATATTACGGCAGATGGGGAGTTGTTTATAACACCAACACAAATAACCTGGTGTGGAATTCGTCTAAGTTCATTTATTTAAATCCCGTACGACCACCGGCAATTTCGGTCGATGGCAACTACATGGTTTATGATATCCCGGCCACAGCATCAGGACAAGTATTCACCCGCTCCGCGGATCAGTTCGTTGCATTGGGGACAGTTGAAAGCGGTCCGAAGTTTTTCAGAAATATTCAAAATGAACTAATCACTACGCCTGTTATCGAGCCCTACATAGCGCCAACAAATCCTCAGATAAGTGTGTACGATCTGTCATCACCACCTGACCAGCCAGCCCAACAGTTTTCTAAGGTCCGGGTATTTACGTTGCCGGGTATTGTGGGTGACGAATACCTCTGGGAGACAGGGTTCGATAATACCACACAAACCTTGTATACGCGTTATTTGCGAAATGCGTTTTCAGTCATCCGTCTTCACGACGTCAATGATTTTGAACAGACTGCCGTTATGGAGGCTATGTCCTATACCACGCATAGTCATAACTATTCCAACAATTATCACCTGACCAGCAGGGGTTATATCGAAACTGTAAAATGAAAGTGACGTTACTTTTCTTCTTAATTATCTTCTCTGGCGCAACTGCTGCTCAAGACAAGATAATAGCGATTAATGTTGGTCTGGGTACATATAGTATGAACACCCAAAAATCTTTCCAGCAAGAATTTCTCCGACAAAGTGACCTGCCCCTGAAGGCCGTTCATAAATTTCCACCGTATGGCCTATTCGGCGCTTCGTTCGGTCTTAAGATGTCAAAAACATTCTCCAGCGGTGTTTGGATTGAATATACCTCGACAGGAGGCACTCTCCATTACGGCGACTATTCAGGTGAAGCACGAATGGATCAGCTGTTGAAGAGTCTAAGTGTCGGCACGTTTCTTCAGCTAAAAGTCAATCGCTCGGAAGGATGGCCATTGTTTGCCACGCTTCATGGTTCGGTAGTACCCACTAACGCTGACATCAGCACTGAGCTGGTGATTGGAAATGATTCAGCGATTGAAACTATTGAGTTAAAAGCAATAAATTTTGGAATTCGCCCGGGATTCATGTTGCAGCGAAAAATAAAAAAGATCGTGGTAATGGCGAACGTGGGATACGAATTTCAAATCGCTGGCAAACTTAAAACAAGCGAAGGCGCATGGCTTGAAGCAGGTGGCGAGACTGTAAAGGCTGAATGGGGTGGTCTTCGCGCTGGAATCGGACTGGGTCTATCTCTCACCTCGAAAGCATCGCGAAATAAGTAGGCTGATATCCAACCCTTGTCTTATCCTGCAATTCCTCAAATCGTTGTTTGAACAAAGGCATAGTACAACAAAGAGTCAACTCAGGAGTGCCGCTTGGACGTTTAAATTTTAGCGGCTGTAGAATCAAACTGAATTGTAAGTACGACGAACGCTCGGCCTATCCAAGGCTCTGTAGTAAATCTGCCAGCTCCTTCTCGGAATAGCTTACCACTTCGTAAACAAACTCAATCCACATCTCTAGCCTCAGCTAGGATAGCATTTTTTGTTCAGTTGACTCTGAACCTGTTCTCTTTTTTGCTCTTTGATTCATTCACTTCAGGCGTTCGCAACTTAATAACGATGCACGCTGTTACAATTTGGTATAAAACGTGGACCTGACCTAAAAACCTGTAGACATGAGAAAATCATTAGCCCTCGTAATTGCATTGTTCGTCACCGGGCAGGTACACGCCCGTACGGATGAACGATTTATCCTTCGTGACTCTCTGCAAATCCCCAGTAATCCGTTCAATGTTAAAGATTCATTGCCCTATGCGCTCGTTGCTGGTGGGAGCAAAGGTATCGGCTATGCCATTGCTACGGCGTTGGCCAAACGCAATTATAATCTGATTCTAATAGCCCGTGGTTATGACTCGCTCCTCGGAGCAAAAAACAAACTTGAGGCATTATACCCCATTCATGTGGAAATACTGTCATACGATTTGAGTAAAGAGGAATCCGCCCCTGAAATAGCAGACTGGTGTAGGGCCAGAAATATCAAACTTAAAATGCTCTGCAACGTGGCAGGATTAGGTGGAGAGAAAGATTATTTATCGCTGCCACTCGACTCGTTGCGTTATATGGTCAATCTTAACGTGGAGTCTTGTATGGCGATGAGCCTTTTGTTACTTCCATTGTTAGAAAAGAACGCTCCCTCTTATATTTTAAATGTCGCCAGTATGGCAGGGTTTGCTCCTATTCCATCGAAGAACATGTATTCGGCAACAAAAGCGGCAGTGGTTTATTTTAGTTATGGTCTTCGTTACCAGTTAAAGGCGAAGAAGATAAGTGTAAGTTGCCTGGCACCTGGACCGGTATTTACTAAACCCAGTATTGAAGCAACTACAAAGAAAAGACTCGGATGGTTTGGGAAACAAATGGCAGTGCCACCAAAAAGAGTTGGAGAAAAGGCTGTAAAAAAAACGTTAAAAAAGAAGATGATCATCGTGCCTGGAACGTTGTCTAACATTTCCGCCACGATTATCCGTACACTTCCTAAAAGATGGATGGCAGGAATCTATAATGGGTTAGGTGACTAGTGTTCAAACAAGGAAATTTTGGAGCATGCATTTGGAGTAACACCGCGAAAGAAAATGCAGGGTCACGATGGACACTAAGTTTGCACAACGATCACAAAGTGAAATGCGTTGTGGACTTCGTGGTTCTTCGTGGCCATTGTGACCTGCATTAATCATCAACTGGATGAAAGGTCACATTCAAGATTGATGCAGAATTAATTTGTTGCTACACTACCTGAGCAGGCCATAAACGTTCCAACAAATGATTTCAAAAGTCAGGATATGAACTCTTCATTGAATGTCAACCCTACTTTGCCTTATGCGCTGGTTACCGGCGGCAGTAAGGGAATTGGTTATGCTATTGCTAAGGCACTAGCGAGACGCCGTTATAATTTAATTTTAGTTGCCCGGGATTACAGCTCACTTTCGGCTGCTAAAGAAAACCTGGAGACTATATATTCGGTACGAGTTGAAATATTGTCACATGACTTGAGTCGCGAAGAATCTGCGGACAAAATTGCAAAATGGTGTATTGACAGAGACGTCAAAATAAAAATTCTTTGCAATGCTGCAGGTTTAGGTGGAGAGAAGGATTATTTATCACTGCCACTCAGTACACTGCGCCACATGGTGAAACTTAACCTAGAGTCCTGTATGGCGATGAGCCTCGTGCTACTTCCATTGTTAGAAAAGAATGCCCCCTCTTACATATTAAATGTCTCCAGTCTGGCGGGTTTTAGTCCTATGCCATCAAAGAATATCTATTCCGCAACGAAGGCTGCAGTGATCTATTTTAGTTATGCCCTGCGTTTCCAGTTGGAGAAAAAAAATATAAGTGTGAGTTGCCTGGCACCCGGGCCGGTTTTTACCAAAACCAGCATCGAATCGGTTACAAGGAAAAAAATGGGATGGTTCGGAGTACAGATGGCGGTACCGCCAGAAGAAGTAGGAGAGATAGCCGTAAGAAGGACATTAGAAAAGAAATTGATAATCGTACCTGGAAGGCTGGCGAAAATTTCCGCAGCGATAATCAGAACACTTCCCAAACGATGGATCACAAATATTTATGGTGGGCTTGACCGATCTGATCAGGGAACGTCTTGAGTGTTCTATCCTTAGCCGATCTGTGGCGAAAAATATGGACGACCTGAATGACCGCGTTGGTTTTTAATGTTTGCCAGAGAATGGAGTAACCCGGAGTTGAAATGACCAGACTACATCTCCTTTTGTCAGATGAATTATGCCTATCGAGGTAGAAAAAGCTAGCAGGCGCTGATACGAGAGGCCAACACCGGTATCAATGGCTCCGTTGGCATTTGATATTCCTGTAAAAATCATAGGGTGCCATTCTCCAAGGCCAAAGTATTTTCCGCCGTACAAGCCAAAACATATGAGATTCATTTTGTCCTCTGTCGAAATCTCTTCCTTGGAGCCGATCGCATAGCCAAGATCAATGGAAACAAAAATGCTATTAAATTTCTTTTTCGAGAAAAGCAGCGCATTTACTCCAAGGAAACTCACCGAGTTGTTACCGACGTCAACGTAACGATAAATGCCGCCTACCGCAAAACGCTGTCCTAAATCTTCCTGATGAGATTCTATACTGTAATCCGCTTTACAATAGCTGTGATATTTTACCAAAAGGTCTACTAGTTCTTTGTCGGAATATTTTAGCCGTTCAGTGTTCAGGGTAGGACACTCCGAAAGAAGTTGCTTCAATTGTGACTTGTAAACTTCACTTTTGATCATGTGTGATGTCTCTCCTTTTGCCAGCCGGTAAACCGAATTGCGCAATTCGTGCAGTTTATCATCCTTTCTTAAAAAAAATCTTGTTTGCTTGTTTTCATCCATACACTCATAAAGAGTTACCCTTGAGCTATTCAACAAAACCTCAAGAAAGAGTGTGACAGAGTCTGTTTTTACGATTGGGCTTGCACCTTCAGGAACGATTCCTTTATTGTAATAATTTAGGGTTATCTTTTTCGACTCAAACGCCTTCAAGGGCTCCTGAAGGCTAAAGGACTTTATTTCCTGTGCTGACTTTGATGTTACATTTCCCTCCTCATTTTTGAATTGAATTGTAGCCGGACTTTGGTCCCAGTCTTCATAATTTATTTGACCTTTTAACGTGTCGGAATTAATAGTAACCAGTTTGGCAACTTTCCATTGTTGTTGGGCGAGTCCTGTAAATCCGCAGAGGACTAGACATAACAAACAACTGCTCTTGATAAACCTTTCCATTGTTGGTGGTGATAAATTTTTTCAATTGTACATATCGGCTTACTTGAATCTTGCGGGAGGGTCGGAGCAAAATTCTTGATTGACGTTGTTAGTACTTTTAGGGACTAACTGTGTTAACAAATTCTTCCAAAATAGTTACAAAGATTCAATCTTGAAAGAGAAGTATGGTCAATATTTTATGAAACAAACTCCATCGGCTTTTTGCATTAAATAGGCAGTTTTGCGCAGCCAGAAGTGTCGAGCAATATGTCAGCCGAAATAAAAAGGCAGTAATGCTGTCGATTACTGCCTGATTTTTCATCCACTGCCAACAGGCAAAAGATCCCTGTCTAATTTTCAATCAATTCTATAATCGTAAACGCCGCCAATAAATGTTTTATGTCAAGCTGTACGTTTTTGTTTTCGTGTTGATTTTTGTTTTCGTGTTAACAGGTAAATGACTATGAGGAAAATCAATACAAGGATAGCGGCACCAAGGATGGTAAAGGTTCCCCTCGTTTCAGTTGGTGGACTTACAACGGTATCTGTGTTTGTAAAGTATCCCGAAGACTGAAGGTCATCAGGGCTGACACTTACCACATTTTCAACTGCAACTTTCCAGCCCTCCGCCGTTACAAATGGATCTGATGAATTGATCTTTCCGCCTCTTATCAAAAACGTTCCGAAAGGATTTGATGTCGGAGTACTTAATGTGAACATCCTTGCATCGTAATCATTATTTATTCTAGTTATTACGCTGCCGTCTATTATCAAAGTTCCCGGCGCTCTAAATTCAAACATCATTCCATGCGTTGTAGGTTTGTAGTCTTCAATTATTGCGTTGTATACTGCGAACGTCGGATGAGCCGACATCTGTTCAACCTTTAAGAATTGTTTACCAGACTCAAACCTTCCCCCATAAAGACTGACTACATTAGCCCACTCCAAATGAAAATCCAAACCATTATTACTTGTTTGGAAACTATGGAAAGCTAGTGATCCACCCTGCTCTAACTTGACAGCCGTCTCATTAAAGAGGGCACTTCCACCTATCCAAGTAAGCGCTAAAGTATTGCGGCCTGTAATATTAAATCCCACTTGCCCAGGCCAGTGACTACCAACTCCGTTTGGTCCTGGCCACCCCTCAGCCTTACAGTTAGAAAATAGAATCTGTGAGATATCTGCGTTGCCGCCCTCAATCTCCCCAAGTCTCCACCCCTGATTGTTAGCTCCTTCATTAAGCGTAGCCGTACAATCGTAAAAAGAAAAACCCGCCGTGCTGTTAGCGTCATCCGCCGTTCCAATTTCAAAACATGCTGAGTTAGAAACGCCGTCCCCGAGTTTAACCATTACCCGTGTAAAAGTTCCTCCCTTCATCCCTATTATAACAACGGCGGGCTTTCCGCTTGGACCTTGATATACAATCTGCTGCTCCCAATGTCCTTGCCCCTCAACGTCGAAGAATGCTTGGTTGCCCTTCTTACTTTGAAAAAACAACGTTCCATTTATACGATAGTAATTAGCTGGAGTGGGGATGATAAGTTTCCCTTTGGCGTGTATCGCTGCATCAATGGCCGCTTGAATGGCTGCACGGTCATCGTTTGAACCGTCGCCCCGTGCGCCGAAATCTTTAACATTAAAAATATTGTTTACTGCATTATAATTTGTTCCACCACCTCTCACTGATTGGGCGTAACTAATTATTGAAACACCGACGTAAGCGAGTGCAAAAAGAATGGAAAACAGTCGACTCATTGGATAAGAATTTTGTTTCCTAAGGTAATAAAAAGGCCTGAGTAAAAATTAGGTGCTATGCTTGGATCAATCCGGGACAGGAGCGCAGTCGCCTGCTGCTTGCAAAGTGATCACCAGGAGGTAGAGCCAAGTTTAGTTTGGGCGGGCGGACTCATGAAAGGGAAGAAATGGAGGGGACTTCAAAAATGTGAACAAACGCGTCAAGACATCAAGCCACTTTACTATATTGATGTTGTTGCCAACTGACCCACATTATGAAGTTCAAAGGTATACTGCTCACACTTGCGATTATTTGTTCAAGTTGTGGCAGTTCAAGCGAAGATAACACGGTGGAGAGCCCGTCCTGCTGGTTTTTTGGAGATTCTATTACGGTCGGATATGGCGCCTCGACGACGAAAAACCGATGGACGTCTAAGTTATGTGCCGCAAAAGGGTGGTCGGAGAACAATCTCGGGGCGAACGGAGAAACATTGTTGAAGGCATCTGAAAGTACTGGATATGGAAGTTTTTTTGACAGATACCAAACACTAATACCAACAAAGCCTGCTACAGGAAAGTATGTTTTTATTGCTTATGGCGTAAATGATTGTGGTTTTAATTTCGATGATTACACCCCGTCACTATTTTCCACTCAACTTCAGACTATTATCACGTTTGCAAACAGCAAGGGATGGGCAAACAGTGACATTGTCGTTTTATGTGGATATTTTGCACATGATGCTTCATGGACAAATCCATTTGGTGGCCAGGTTCTACCCTCCGCCGCATCCACGTCACGGTATAATTCATTTATAACAGCAGCACAAACCGTGGCTCAAAATAACACGGGCGTCTATTTTGTTAATCCGTTCAACGCTTACGATGCAACTAACCTAATTGACAACGTCCATCCTGACGATGCCGGGTATGCTGCAATCGCTACTTTTGTTGCATCTCAAGTTCCTTAAAACTTGAGACATAAACATCAGGATCCGAGCGGCAAGTTAAATCGCAGACTCTTTTCTCTTAACATGATTGCCGGCGCTCTTAATGGGTGCGCTTACCGTCGGTCGCGGGCCTCAAAAAAGTAAACTTTTGGAACCGTATTCTTTGGCCCTGGAACGGTAAATTTCACGGTTGGCAGCGCATTTTTTGCCGAAATAACAGAGAAAATTTTAACGCCTGGTTGGAGATGTGGGGGCCGAGTTCTTAATATTGCACTCCGTTTTAGGAAAAATTCCTCCTTAGCTCAGCTGGTTAGAGCATCTGACTGTTAATCAGAGGGTCCTTGGTTCAAGTCCAAGAGGAGGAGCAAGAAAAGGCCACCCAAAGGGTGGTTTTTTTTCCGTTGTGGGCTACTGTGTTTACATCCCTTATTCGCCGAAGTTGGACCGTTTTTATATTGGCATGACAGAAAATCTGCACACGCGTTGGGGTCACCACGACAACCCTATGACCCATTAAGCTTGGCATGGGAAGCATCCCCCAAGACATCTTAAATATGAGCCACCAGCAGATGATGCCGGAATTTTGCTTCTATTAATGTAAATCGCCAGTTGCAGTGAAAATCACCTTAATTCAAATCAAAGCCCTTTGTTTCTCCGCTGTTATTCTTTGCAGCTGCGCAAGATCCTATCGTCCGGTGCTCGTCGGAAACTTGAACTATGAATCTTCGGCAAACTGGGAAAACGTAGAGATGCGCTACAAATACGATGTTTTACGACAGTCGGGTAATAAAAAGTATGCGAAGAAGGAAATAGCTAAAAATATCCGGGTGATTGCAGTACAATTTACGAACATGAGCGACCGGCCTGTTAACTTCAGTGAGGATGTTGTAATCTATTCGGGATCGCGGATCATCATTCCCTTGCCACCAGAACTCGCAAAAAAAGGGCTTAAACAGATTGCCCCTTTGCATTTATTGTGGTGTTTGCTATGGGTAAATATATCGACGTGTGATGGCTACGACTGCTCTTCAACTTTGCTACCCGTTGGTCCAGCCATTGGTCTATTTAATATGCTCAAAGCAAGTGGAGCAAACAAAAATTTATTGGCAGAGCTCACAAGATATAACATGTTGAATAAGACAATCGATCCTGGTGAAACATTGAACGGCCTTATAACGATCGCAGCCGAATCGGGCCAAGCTTTGCAGATAAGATTAAAAGATTCAGATTTTTCTGGTAAGCAGTAGAGTCATCCACGGACCACGATTACCACAGTATTCTTGAGGTTTGTAAGATTTAATGAGCGGATATATTGAAAGTAAATGTACTACACCCGGCAATTCCACCTTTCGCCACGCCCTGAACGACAACCATAAATAAGCCGGTCTCATCGGATGTGTAAAAGTTAATGTGATGGTCTCCTGTCTTCGATGTCTCCAGGTTGGGTTGCCAGAAAAGCACACTACGAAAGTCGGGAATACGGTCTGTTTCTTCTGCCGAAGTCGGGTAAACAGGTGAGTAGAATTCGCGCAAGCTCTGAAGGCCTTCAAAGTCAAAAACGAACGCTCCGGGTTCGGGTTGAAGTCCGGCGAGTTGACCCTTTGCTGTTTTCAGACTTACGATCCCGTCAAAGGTGGCAGGGCCAAGCCGGTAACGTTGCGTTACCACGTCCAACGATGCGACACCGACAGCAGCCATAACGACTACCCTATGCGTTGATGTGATGGGTGTTCCGTCAATCATAACCAACGGGTCGTCTTCGAAGTATTCGTCTTTCGCTCGGTTCAGGACGAAAAGGCTCGTGCGCTTGCCTTTGGCTTTTACCATTACTTCGCGTACATATTCACGTATAACATCTTCCATAGTTGGAAAACGTTGATAGTCGTCCAAGCGGTATGACTTATCCGGTGTTCCATAGAAAAGTACGCTGTCTGTTGATACGCGTACAATATTATTCATATCTTTTTTAAAATAGTCTTTTGCCTGACTATGAATGGCATTAAACAGGAAAGTATTTTTCAGATTGTCAGGCAATACCAGCGACGGAGTTTTTCTGGATGGATACTCTTCGGAAAAAGGTGGATCCAGTGAGACATTGTACAAATCCGGATTTCGTGCGGATTGGATCAGCGCCTCGCGACGACCGATTGGATTCTTTGCTAAAAATTCAAACCTTCCATTCGACCCTGTTTGTGCCGTAAAGAATTGTGGATGTGTTCCGGGAAAGGATAAGAATAAGTTTTGTGACGCAGCAGCATTCTTGGAGTCTCCATGAAACATTGCTCCCGAAATGATCATCCCTTCATACTCTGGACTAAAGGGAAGCGGCATGGGCTTGTGGTCAAGTATATCAGTCCATTTAAATCTGCGCCAGCCGTGCGTTAACATCAGATTGTCTGTTGCCTCATTCACAGTGTTGTCGTCAGAACTGAAATAGTACTCCGGTGATTCGATCCTTCCTTTAAGATCTGAAGATAACATCAGGTAGTGAAGGATGCTCATGGGACTGGTGAATTGCGTCGAGTCAAGGTTGTAAACGCTAACGGACAGAGAAGCGTCTACTGGCAAGTTGTCTGTTGTTTTTGAGACAATGCTCATCGTCACTTTTTCACGCCTGCCAAATGATTTTTTTTCGAGGGTAACTTCAGGGTTGAGTTGTAACTCAGGTCTCCTGAAATAAAGGCGCTCGCACACAGGGTATCCGGCGCTGTTAAAGACCGTGAAATGGGAAATGCCTTCGTCCAGTTTATCTCCGTCGATAAGAAAACCGCCTTTGTTTTCCTTTAACTGCGTAGCCTGAACAAGTTTTATTTTGTTTCGGGCGTGGATGAACAGCGTCACATTCTCCGCAGACTCTACGCCAATGCGAGAAATGACCGCCTGAATTTTTCCCGTGCTGAGTGTATTAACGCTGAGTGCGTAGCCGTTTTTGTTGACACTAAGAAATGGATGGAGCGACGACTTGCCATCGTAAAACACAACGGCTTCATAACGGCCTCCAGGCATTGGCGTGAACAAAAAACTTCCGATGCCAAATTTTAAGGTTTTGAATTGTGCGACGGTATCGCCGATTTCATTCTTGATGAATCCCCTGATATCAATTCCTTTTCCATCATGACCGGTCGCCTGGAAGGCAACTCTACTGGTGATGGTTTCCACAAGCTGACCTCCTTCGGGGAAAAAACGAATCGTGTTATTGTCTTGATCGCCAGCCTCACTTGATCGAACGGCGTTTGGTCGAACTGAATTGATGATGATCAGTTCTTTTTCAAAAAAATAATCTGGTCCGAAATTTCGCATCCATCGCGTATAGGCACGCAACGTGTTTTTAGCGGATAAAATATCAGGAACGTTCAGTGATCCAGATCCGCGCCCATTTTTCAATTGTATTTTAGTCTGAAGAATAGGTCGATTGTCCTGATCAAGGATTTCGACGTATGCCACTTTGCTCACGTCAAGGAGGTTGTGAAACATTCCATCAACGTCGTAGATGCTTAGCCATATCGTTTCTCCTGTTAGGTATGTTTCTTTGTCCGTATGAACGAATAACTTTTCAGTCAATGCCTGTCGTTGATACTCGGCAAAATTTTGTTCTATAACGGACTGGGCATCCGTCTTGAGGCAGTCTATTAACTGAACAAGCAACAGCGCGAATAAGGGGGCACGTTTATACATATTGTTAATCCCAGAATTCAGGTTTATCATTCTGGCCACCGACTTTCCGGCAGTCCACACAGATATCGCGCACGCGATAAAATTGCAGTAATTCGCCACTCGGTCCATATTGGGCGGGCACTGTGGCCATCTCAATTCCACTGGTAAGGTATTTGGCCAACGTGTCGGGGTGATTATACGTGATTATTAGTTCGCATTGAAGGGAATAACTCCAGTCGGGAAGGTCCCAGCGATTGATAAAGATCCTGGTTTCTGCCGTGGAGGAGACGCCGACATATCCAACCACCAGCTCATCCGTTGTAGTGCAATGAATATTTCCGTAAAGTTCCGAAGGCTGCGGATCAGAAAAAGAACCCAGCGGGCCGGTATTCTTTTTCATTAATTGAAGATATCGATAGGCATTTTCACTCAGTGCATGTTGTTTCACCAGAATGCTATACTTTAAGTTTAATCGTTCTGTATTAATTGGAATAAAGATCAACGGATATTCCGTTGTAACATCCGAAACTTGTTGCGCGGTGGAATGCAGGATCAGGTCGGAAGGTGTGTTTGATTTCCAACATTGGTACAGCGCATTAATTTCCTCAGTCGTCCTGGGTAATAGTTGCTTTCCCTGATACTTAAGCAGTGATGAATAAAAGGCGTGAACTTCCCAAGTCTCTTCATACTCAAACTGATAATACCGTGTAAGATCAGATGCATCATGGGTAGACAGGAGTATCGTTACTCCATCCTTTGAGTACTTCCACGTAAGACTATCAATCGGTGGTGTAGCAATGGAATGTTGAAAATCAGAAACGTATTCTTTTCCATCAGTAGCGAAGATGTGAATGCGATAGGATGTGGTCTCCGGAAGATTTAATTCCCCGCTGTATACTCCATCTTCGTTTTCCTTTAATATGTATTGAGTAAGGTTTTCATTCTCCACGACGAAGACAGCACCGGTTTCAATATCCGGAGACACTTCTGTGTCAATAGGCGCAGTTCGTGAGAGTTTGAAAGTTGTAATACCCGGACCTGTGTTGATGTAGCCTTCCACAACCAGGAAGTTGCTTTCACCTTCTCCAAAATCGGTACTAAAGGGTTCCCTGCAACTTAAGCTGGATATCATGAGCAAAACGAAAATGTGGATGCGTCCTTTCATCTCAGAATCTGATGTTATAGTTGATGAAAGGAATTAATGCTCCGAAAATAGAGAGCTTGTAACCTTTGATTATGCCTCCTTCGGATGTGAAGTATATAGAATACGGATTGTTCCGGCCGGTAAGGTTGTAAATACCAAATGTCCAGGAGCTGTGGAGTAACTGACGGATCTTGTGATTGCCTTCGATGTTAAATGCGAGGTCCATCCGGAAATAGTCGGGTATCCGGTAACTGTTTCGCGCTGCATATAAAGTCTTTTGAGATCCGCCGAATGAAAAAACACCAATGGGTATAGTGACGGGGCGTCCAGTGCTATAGTTGACATTCAGCGAGAAACTCACCCGTCTCGTAAATTTGTAGTTTCCGGTAAAGTTGAAGTCGTGTGGTTTGTCGTAACTCGCCGGATAATATTTTCCGCCATTGATCGACTCGCCGGCATTCTGGTCATCTGTTTTGATAAGGATACGCGAATAAGTATAGCTGAGCCAGCCGTTGAGTTTTCCCAGCGGTTTCTTCACAACGAACTCAATGCCATATCCTTTTCCGTGCGAAGACAATACTTCGGTCTCAACGGATGGGTTCATTACCAGGACCGCACCGCTTCGGTAGTCAAGGTAATTATCGATGTCTTTATGATATACTTCAATCGAGCTTTCCCATTTTCTTAAACTATTCATATAAAATCCAACCGTGTATTGCCGCGCAAACTGTGGTAGGATATTCGGATCGCTCAGCTTCCAGATATCGGTTGGAGCAATTGCAACTGTATTAGAGAGCATATGAAGGTATTGACGAGCGGTACTGTATCCTGCCTTGATGGAAAATTTAGGCGTGATCACGTAACGTGTCGACAACCTCCACTCGGGTCCATGATAAGTCTTGATGTTTTCGTTACTTGAATAATCTGTGGTGGAAACTCTGTTGTCATTTGTTTTAGGAAGTCCTTCTGCATAGCTGTGAATTTCTCCGGGCCCGAGATAATTGTACAACGAATAGCGGAACCCGCCTTCAATGGAAAGTTTTGGACTGATATCGAATTTATCGCTTATGTAGGCTGCCGTTTCAAGCGCCTGTTCCGATGGGATAGTTGATGGTGCAATTAATGAATTTTCATTGTTTGGCTGAAGCGAGCCGGGATGTAACGTGTAGTAGATACTATTGAGTCCGAATTCAATTCTATGTTTCGCGCCGGGCCGATAGAAAAAGTTAGCTTTTAATACCGTTTGATCGATTGAGAATTTTAGTGTGTAAGCAGTTATTGGATCGGAGGTACTTTGATTGCCATAGTCATAGTGATCGTGTCCTATCGTGATCGCGCTGCTTAATTTTTCTTGAGCATCGCGATTCCATTGAAGTGAAAAATTCCGGTTGCTATAGTTGTAGGAAGTATCCGTATTCAAATTGGATTTGTCCTTGCTCAAGTAACCTGATAATGTAAAACTGTTGGATGAATTGATCTGATGATCCAGGGTGAGGTTAAAATCATAAAACGATGCCTTAGTGTCTTTATAACCCGAGCTTTCAGGTAAAACTTGAAAAATCCAATCCGAATATGTGGTACGCCCACCAAGGACGAACGATGTCTTGTCCTTAAGAATCGGACCTTCAACAGTAAGGCGGCTGGTGACTAGCCCAATCCCGGCTGAACCGTGATATTTTTGTTTGTCGCCCTTGTTGGTGGTAATTCTTAATACCGATGAAAGACGTCCGCCATAACGGGCAGGGATAATACTTTTATGGAGCTCCACATCTTGAATGCTTTCCGCATTAAATGATGAAAAGAAACCAAAAAAATGAAAGGGATTGAACACGGTAGATTCATTCAATAGAATGAGATTTTGGTCCGTCGAACCTCCCCGGACATTAAATCCTGAGCTTGCTTCTCCAACGGTCTTCACACCAGGTAGAGTTAATACTGCTTTCAGCACATCCGTTTCTCCGAACGTTGTTGGAATATATTTCAGAGTCTGTGCACTTAAAAGTTCCATGCCCATTTGTAGACCATTCCTGTTAGACGTACGGTTGCCAGTAACAACTACTTCCTGCAGATTGGTGACTTCAACGTCCAGTTTAATGTTTAATGTGCCGGCTGAGTAAACGCGTATGTTTCGGTGGGTGGGTTTCATCCCGATGCTACTGATCTGGATTTTATAACTGCCGGGGGATAGAGAAAGGTAATAATATCCCGTACTATCGGTGATAGCTCCAAAGGGACTATCCTCAACGGCTATCGACGCCAGTTCAACGGGTACACCAGCTACCGTTGTTATATGACCCCTGAGGATTACCTTCCCGGGAATTGAATTGACAGATGATTTTCCAATGGAATAGATCTTCCGGGTTTTAAATAGCTCAGCTCTTCCGTCGTCAACTACTGGTTCGTATGCCTCCGATACTTCTGTATCAGAAATTTTTTGTTCCCATGTCGACGCGATAGTTTTGCCTTTGGTGATGATGATGTTGCCAGATGGATCAATTACATATTGAAAACGGGTGGAGTCGAATGCCAACTGTAATATAGACTCGATCGTTTGATCTTTCGCGTCAATGGAAATGTCCATGGTCTCGACTTCGACGCGATCGAAAAAAAAATGATAGGTTGTCTGCCGTTCGATTTCAATAACCATATCGGCAAAGCTTCCGTGGGAAAGTTTTAGTGAGACCAACTTGCTTTGCTGCGCGATCGTGCTATGCGCGATAATGAAGTATAACCAAATCGTTAAGTTATACCTCACTTCACCGTTGTTTAAGGGATGAATAGTATCGCACGATGCTGATAAGGCTTGCTTCTATCTTGTTGTTGAACGAAAGTTTATTCTGTCGCACATATTGACGAACATTCTTCTCCTCCTCGGTCATACTTTCAACCACAGTTTTCTTATTGGTTAGGTGGAATAGTCGGCCTTCGTTAAAAAAATAATAGTCAGTCGAACTTTTCCATTGCAATCCTCGGGCATATTTCGCTCTCCGTGCATAGAGCAACTCTTTTCCATCGACAAGCACATCGTAGAATCCGGTGGGAAGCCCTTCGATATCCGACACTCGTTTAAAAGTGTGGTCATCCACGGTAAAACTTTCCATTTTTCTTTCAACAGGACAAATCTTGTTGCCGGCATTGTCTTCAATGATTACACGCTGCTGAGCGGCATCAAAAAGCAGGTAAATATCTCTGTAGGGAATGCCGTCATATACGATCGATTCCGGTGCAAAGTCGTCTCTTGAAAAATAGGGGTGGCCTCCTGCTGTTATTGTCGTTGGCGTGTAGTCTGGTCCGTTGTATAGGCCAAGCTGGCTTGCGGGTAACGAATGGATAGCGTATTCCACGGCGTCAGGTAGCGCGGTCTCATTACTGATTTGCTGTGCCATTGCACCGTGTGCTAAAACTATAAGTCCTAGCCATAGTTTTTTTGTCAGCGCAGATGTTTTGTCACTTTTGACGGACATGGATTTGAGTCGTTACCTTGACGAATGCTTTGTGGGCATATTACGGTCAAAAAGGACTAAAATCCATCACCCAGAATGGTCGAGGAAATAAGAGAGCCGAATACAGGAGTCTTATTTCTACGCAAGCATCAAAGATGGGGAAGTATTTTCCAAACGGTGTACCAACCATTACATGCAATAACAATTTTAGATGGCTCTGCTCTTGATAAAAGGCGCTAAGCATCATTGGCACGTATTTGAAAGATCCAATCATAGCTGCAAAACCGGCAGGTGCTACGCAGTTAATGGTATGAATCAAATATTTAATGGATGTCAATCGAAACACTAGTAGGGATCGGTGCAAGTGTATTTACTTCAACCGCGCTATTGCCACAGCTAATAAAACTCATCAAAGAAAAAAAAGCGGAAGGTGTGTCCGTCCTGATGCTGGTGGTACTCTTTGCTGGTTTGGCCTTGTGGATATTTTACGGAATCATGAAGTCAGATTGGATTATCATTATTTCGAATTCCTTTGCACTAGTTGTCAATTTCCTTATTGGCATTTTTGCTATTCGCTATAAGGCCGATTAAATACCCTCGATCTGATCCTCGGGTTGGACATGTAAGCCACAATTCAAGCCAATTTGTCCTATTTAGACCGCCTATCGAGCAAAAAACGGCCATAATGGCTTAAAAACTGGGCTAAAATCTACTCGGCACATTTTTCCCTAATAGGTAGATGTTCAAAACAAAAATCTTAAACAAACAAAAAAACAATACTATGAGCATCGTTCGTTATAGCACTGCTAATGATTTCGTTCCGACATCATTCAGTAATCTGATCGATCGTTTTTTCAACGATTCGTTGGCCCCGACGAGTCGGGGAGGTTCCTCGTACTCTTTTGTTCCTAAGGTGGATATACTTGAGAATGAAACCTCTTATGAGATCAATGTGGCTGTCCCTGGCTTGAGCAAAGAGGACTTCAAAATTGATTTAAATGACAACTTTTTGACCATTAGCGGTGAGAGAAAGTTTTCGAAGGAAAAGAAAGAAAATAATCTCCACGTAGTGGAAACTCAGTACGGAAATTTCAGCCGTTCATTTTCTCTTCCTGAAAAGGTTGATGCGAGCAAGATCAACGCAAAATACAACAACGGTATACTTGAAATCACTGTACCGAAGGATGAAAAGAAAACATTAAAGACAACCATCAAGGTTAACTAAGGTTTGAGGGGTTTTTAGTTAAGGTGGTTAAGCGTCCCGGTTTGTCCGGGGCGCTTTTTTTTGTGCGGGATTGAATCCGAACTTCTTTGCGGCGATGGCGCTTACAGGGGAAACTAAACGCGTACCTTACCGTTAACCCAATACATTCTTCGGTCCCTTGTACCCTATACCTTATACCCTATACCCTATACCCCTATCTGTAGACGGCCATGAAGCGCAAAAGTAATTTTTTTGTAATTCTGATACTCGGAGCGCTAGCAACCATCAGTCCTTTATCGATTGATATGTACTTGCCGGGATTTCCGGCCCTTGCAAATGATCTCAACACTACCATTGACCAGGTTCAGTTATCGCTAACAAGCTATTTTATTGGGATTGCAATTGGTCAGCTGATATATGGACCGCTTTTAGATCGTTTTGGAAGACGCAAACCGCTTTACGTAGGCTTATCACTTTACATTATCGCCTCCATTGGATGCGCGTTCACTACATCAGTGGACACGCTAATTGCTGCGCGATTTATTCAGGCTCTTGGAGGTTGCGGAGGAATGGTAGCAGCACAAGCTCTGGTAAGAGATCTGTTTCCGGTGAACAAAACCGCGCAAGCTTTTTCGCTAATCATGCTCGTCATCGCGGTGTCTCCAATGATCGCACCAACGATAGGCGGTTATGTCACGGCTTCTTTTGGCTGGAATGGAGTATTTATTATCCTGGCGTTCACCACCGCCGTTATTATGGCGGCTGTTTATTTTTTCCTTAATGGAGGTAAGGAAGCAGATCCTTCATTGTCGCTCAAGCCCCGGGCCGTGATTAGCGGATTTCGTATGGTTATAAAACAACCACAGTTCATGATATATACACTTGCAGGTGGTTTGGGTACAGCCGCTCCGTTCGCGTACATCGCCGGATCTCCCGATGTTTTTATGAATATATATGGAGTAACTGAGCAGCAATACGGATGGATCTTTGCCTTGCTCGCTTCAGCCATGATTGGTTCAACTCAGCTGAACCATATATTATTGAAACACTTCAAGAACGAAGAATTGGTAAAAGTTGCTTTTCTCTACCAGGGTGTGATTGGTATTCTGCTGGTAGGGGGAACGTTGTATGGAGGATGGGGATTGTATTCGCTATTGATTTTGATGTTCATCTTCCTTTCGGGACAGGGCCTTATCGGACCCAATGCTACCGCGCTTTCGCTCGCACCTTTTTCAAAACATGCCGGTAGTGCAGCTGCACTGTTGGGAAGCTGGCGGATGAGTATCGGAGCAATCGTGTCAGCACTGGTTAGCGTACTACACAATAATACCGCTCTGCCGATGGTAGGCATGATGGCTGCCTGCGCCTGGGCCAGCCTCATTATGCTGCTCATCTGCAATGCAATCGTTCGTAAACGGGCTTCTCCTGAAAATACGGAAGAGGCTCCGGCGGCTCTTTGAAACTTTCCATGTGTCGTATTGCAGGATCCGTCAGGTAGAAACCCCATCTCGAAGAAAAACTCTCCACGATCTTCATCGCCTTGCAATCATTTTAGAAAAAGAAGCGTTAACTTACTAATAGATTAAGCGTTCGATTATTTAGTTTGATTATTTATTGGGGTCTGGTATGAAACGGTCGATTTTAATCCTTCTCGTGATTCTTGCTGCGTGCTTTGGAGGAGTTCTTGGATCATTATTTACGCTGCGCTATCTCGATTTTCAAATTCCGAGCTATCAATCAATTGATGCACGTCAACAGTCCGTGCTTGCTAATTACGTACCGGATACTTCCTATCATGCGCCTGAAGGATTAAACTTTCTCAATACGGCAAAAAAAGTTACTTCAGGAGTAGTTCATATCCGCACTACTTTCGGCCCCGGCGAATTTAGTGTCAACCCTCTCGATTTGTATTTTGAGTCACCAAGCAGGTCATCGGGATCGGGTGTAATCATTTCCGACGACGGCTATATTGTAACTAACAACCACGTGATTGAAGATGCAAACAACATTGAAGTGGTGATGAGTAACAACCAGCGGTTTTACGCAAAGCTCATTGGTACTGATCCTACAACCGACCTTGCATTGCTGAAAATCCGTGCAAAGGGTCTTCCCTTTTTGAAGTACGGAGATTCTGACAGGATCACACCTGGTGAATGGGTGCTGGCAGTAGGTAATCCCTTCGACCTCAACTCAACGGTTACTGCGGGAATCGTTAGTGCTAAAGCCCGGAGCCTGGGCATCCTTCAGGATAGAAATGAACTGCAGAATTTGCACGTGGAGGCGTTCATTCAAACTGATGCGGCGGTAAATCCGGGGAATAGTGGTGGAGCTTTGGTAAACCTAAACGGAGAGCTTGTCGGTGTTAATACCGCTATAGCAACTTCAACAGGTGGCTATCAGGGTTACTCATTCGCGATCCCTGTAAGCCTTGTTAAAAAAGTAATGGATGATCTTTTAGAGTTTGGACAAGTCCAAAGAGGGCTGTTGGGGGTTGTGATTGAAAATGTTGACGCCGTAAAGGCTGAACGGTTTCATCTCACGATTAATCAGGGTGTGTTAATAAAAGGGGTAAATAAGGAGAGTGCTGCCGACAATGCAGGCCTACTCGTAAACGATGTCATTGTTGGAATCGACGGCCATAATATCTATACTGTTTCAGAGCTGCAGGAGTGGGTTGCACGCAAGAGGCCCGGAAAAGAGATAGTCGTTTCATATCTGCGCGAAGGAATTCTAGGAGAAGTGACAGCGAAACTCCGCAACAACGAAGGTAGTCTTGATGCCGTCAAAAAAGAGGTTAAACATGACCTGGAGGGGATAGCAGTAGAAGATGTGCCTTATAAGGAACTTGCAGCGCTTCAATTGGAAGGAGGGGTCCGCATTCGTGATGTCAAAGGCAAATGGAAAGAATCGGGTATGAAAAAGGGTTTTGTTATTGGATACATAGACAAAGTCCCCGTAGATAACGTCGAGGACCTAAATCGAATTCTTGATTTCAAAAAAGGCGGGATTCTTCTGGAAGGATTCTATTCAAATGGCCAAAAAGGTACCTACGGAGTAGACTGGTAAACATCGCCGGCCGCCGCATATGCTGTTTCCTATCCCACACATTTTATTAGCTTTGCGGACTATTTAAAAAATCCATGAAAGATTTTGGCATCAGGGAAGCTTTGTCCCAATTGGGCATTAAAAAGAGCAATCCCGGCGTCTCAACAGGCTCAAAGTGGTATAAATCAGACGGTGGCGTTATCGAATCTTATTCTCCCGTTGATGGAAAATTGATCGGATCAGTACGTGCCGCAGACGAAAAGACTTTCCAAAAGGTAGTTGCTAAATCTCAGGAGGCGTTCAAAGAATGGAGGACGTGGCCCGCTCCAAAGCGCGGTGAGGTAGTGAGGCAGATCGGCGACGCATTAAGGAAAAATAAAGAACCACTGGGCAAGCTGGTCTCTTATGAAATGGGGAAGTCCTATCAGGAGGGGCTGGGTGAAGTTCAGGAAATGATCGATATCTGTGACTTTGCCGTTGGGCTATCCCGCCAGTTGCACGGTCTTACGATGCCTTCCGAACGACCGAATCACAGAATGTATGAACAATGGCACCCTATCGGTATCGTTGGCGTAATTACAGCATTTAACTTCCCGGTTGCAGTATGGTCATGGAATGCAATGATCGCCTGGATATGTGGCGACGTATGCATTTGGAAACCGTCAGAAAAAACTCCGTTGTGTAGTATTGCTTGTCAACACATCACAAACAAGGTATTTGAAAAGAATCGTGTACCCGAAGGTGTTTCCTGTGTGGTAAACGGCGACTACGTTGTTGGCCAGTTGTTATCAAAGAATGAAAATATTCCACTGGTCTCAGCTACTGGCTCAGTCAGAATGGGTAAGGCAGTTGCAAAGACTTTAAGTGAACGTCTCGGGCGCTCATTGCTTGAGTTAGGAGGAAATAACGCCATCATCATCACTGAGAACGCAAATATTGATATGGCTATTCGTGGAGCGCTGTTTGGCGCTGTCGGAACTGCTGGTCAGCGTTGTACGAGTACCCGCAGGCTTATCGTTCAGGATTCTATTTATAACGAGGTGAAGGATAGGCTTAAGAAAGCATACGCTCAACTTGTTATTGGTAATCCACTCGATACTTCAAATCATGTCGGGCCGCTTATCGATAGACCAGCCGTGAAATCGTATAATGAAGCCTTAAAAAAGGTTGTTAATGCGGGTGGTGAGTTTGTTGTAAAGGGAGGAGTGCTTAAAGGCAAGGGATATGAATCCGGATGTTATGTAAAACCGGCGATCGCTGAGGTTAAAAATGATTTTGAAATAGTTCAGCAGGAAACATTTGCACCAATTCTTTACTTGATAAAATTCAAGAATATCGATGAGGCTATTGAAAAACAAAATGGAGTGAAGCAAGGTCTTTCGTCGGCGATAATGACCAACAGTATGCAGGAAATGGAGAAGTTTTTATCGCATGTTGGATCTGATTGCGGCATTGCCAATGTAAATATCGGAACATCTGGAGCAGAGATCGGTGGAGCCTTTGGAGGTGAGAAGGAGACCGGCGGGGGAAGAGAATCAGGCTCAGATGCCTGGAAAGTTTATATGCGTCGCCAAACCAATACAGTCAATTTTGGAGACACGCTGCCGCTGGCTCAAGGAATAAAATTTGACATTTAGAGAAGTTTGCAAATAAGGATCAAAGGCTTATTTTTATACACCATTCATATACTATAAATTCACTATGGCCGCAAAGAAGTATCGCACTGTCATGCTCATCGACGACAATGAAATTGACAACCTTATTAACCAAAAGATGATCGAAGCGGCCGCTGTGACAGAGAATATCTACACGCATACCGGAGCAAAGAGCGCAATTGAGTTTCTCAAGAATATGGAAAAGCTTGAAATGGCCGACCAGGTCTTGCCCGATGTAATTTTTCTTGACATCGACATGCCACTAATGGACGGATTCCAGTTCCTGGATGAATTTGAAAAGCTTACGAATATTGCCAAGAAGAAGTGTAAGATCGTAATGCTCACATCTTCGATCAATCCTCAGGACTTCAACAGATCCAAGAAGTACGAAAACGTGCGGCTTTATCTTAACAAGCCGTTGTCACACGATAGCATTATAAAGCTCGATCTCTAAAACGAGGTAAGCAGCTCAACAAACCGATCGTCCAGCTTAATTAGTTTGGTAGGGGCGAAATAGTCCACAGTTATCGCGTTCAGACGCGGTATCACACTCTGTATCTTCTTTGCTTTTTCTTTCTTTGCTTCGCTGGTGGCAATCTTCAGGATCTTTAAAAACAACTGTATGTTTTCACAGCTGTCCTTACCTGACAATCTGATCTGACGTTGTATACTGTTAGAGAGTTGATTGAATAATTCAAAATCCTTAAGAAGAGTATACTGAAGGGCTAGCAACGATTTTATTTCAAGCTGTGCGTACGGATATTTCTTCAAGCTCACATCATTGAGCAAGCCATTTATAAGCTTGGCGGCTTCTTCAAACTTGCCAACATAATAGCTCGAAATGGCACGATATACGACGTAAGTGATGTGCTTGGGTAGATCAAGCATATCTATTTCATAGTCGAGGAAAATAGCTTCATTTTCCGTGTAAAGTTCGTTTTCTGATCCCGATCTCAGGTGCCTTTCAATCTTTGAGATCAGGAATTGGGTAGGGAAGGTGTACGTCGAGTAGTTCACTAAAAGATTAGCGCACGCGTCGTTCACCTCCTCGTAATATTTCTCTGCCTGACGATATACCTTGTAGTGATTATAGTACTCCAGCTTTAAGAACTCGAATACAAGGTTCATGTGATAGTAAATTGAATCAAGGTGATAGCTCTCAAAGATCTTTTGAACCTTTTCAAAAATATCCTCAATGGATTCGCCATCCTGCTGCATATTATCGTCAACCTCCACGAACAACCTGTGGAAAATATACATGCAGCTTTGGTAAACGTACAGGCGGTGAGATTCATAAAGCTTCGCGACGTTCACCATTTCCTTCATCAGCAGCACAAGGCCCAGCTTTTCCCCTTCGCCGGCATTCAACATGTAATCGCCGTATTTTTTGAAATAATCCGCCAGGAGATCCTCGGCCTTGTCAACCGCTAGCATGTACGCTACGTGGCGGTTATAAAGCTGGGAATACTGGAAATAGTCCGGCGAATTGATATTCAGTTTTTTCAAAGACTTATAGATCACGGTTAACTCGTTGGCGAGGTCGTAATCAAGCAACTCCTTTTCTAATTTTTTTAAAGTCGCAACGGAGATCGCTTTTTTCTTTGTGAACAGGACTTCATTGATATTAGCGACTTTTCGTAATACATCAGTCCGGGGACTTTCAAGCTGACCCATCAGGTACTCCTCGATCTTCAGGTTCAGCCTGGAACGCAACGTATAGTATGCGTTGGCATTGACGTCCAATTCCGTCATTATCTTGTTATCGGACAATTGCCGCTCGCGGAGTGACTTTAAGAGATATGCAGATTTCTCTGCATTACTTTCTATTAGGGAATCGTGAATTGCTTTGAAGTCTTTTTCGGAGAGTTGTTTGATGATATTCTTAAGCTTTGCCATGCGTGCGCTTGTAACAAAGTGAAAATTTACAAAATTTATTACATCATGCAACACGCCTAACTACAGTTAAGGCGATTCTTAGGTGTGAAGTTTGTAGTTTTACACCGCCTAAGAATCGTCCAATTGTTGATTGCCAGATTCATAATCGTACTTACTGTTGTGTTCTTGTCCGTTCAGGTCCACGGGCAGGCATCATCGGAGCGCCTCGCCTTGAATAACCTTGAAAAGGGCAAGTGGGAGAAAGCTTTTGGGCAGTTGAACAAGGCGCTTTCTAAGGATAGCCTTAACGTCGCGGCGTCGTTTTTAATGGGTGTCTATTTTTTTGCTCCGGATAACCCGGAGTTCCAACTCGACTCGGCTTACCATTATGTTCAAAAAGCCGTCAGGGACTTTGAATCCTCATCAGCCAAGCAAAGAGAACGTTTGAAGCGGTTTCCTCTGGATAGCATCGCTATAGTTGAACTCCGAGTGGAAATTGATAGCGCGGCATTCGTAAGGGCGAAACAATTTGATACAGAAACCAGCTATATCGAGTACTTAAACAATTTCCCCACTGCCACTGACCAGACAGTGGCGATATCACTACGAAATAGGGCAGCCTACCGCAAGGCGCAGGGCGAGAACACCCATCAGGCTTTCAACGATTTTATCACCAAATACCCGGATTCAGAGCAGTTTGGAGAAGCCACTACCCGATATCACCAGCTCTTATTCAAAGATATTACTAAAGACGGGCGTCTAGCCAGCTATGAGCGTTATCTCCGTGAGTATCCAGGCACCGTATACGCCGCTCAAGCTGAAAGGAATATCCTTGAGATATCAACTGCCGAAGGGACTGTCGAAAGTTATCTCGCCTTTATCAAGGAGTATCCGTTGAGCAAATCCGCGCTACGTGCGAACAGCATCTTGTTTCATTTGGTCTCTGACGATCAAAAAGAGGAGATTTTCCCCCTTGAACAAAACAGTGATTCTCTAAACGCTGTGATAGAATTGACGCGTGGGTACCTCGTTCCGTTTCGGCATGAGGGCCGGTTTGGCTTTATGAACCAACAGGGAATCGAAGTGATAAAACCGGAAGCGGAGGATATCGACAAACGATATCGTTGCGGAAACCTCACTGACGACGTCATAACTCTTCCTCACAAGGTCGTTGGGATCAACGGTGCCACTATTTACGGTCAAAGCGTTAAAAGCGTCGAAGACTTGGGACAAGGGTTTTTGACTATAGACACCGATACGTGCGCATTTGTCTTGCACAAGACTGGTTTCACTGTGGGTGACAAATGCATTCAAAGCGCAAAGGTCGTGAGCGGCAAGTTCCTGGCGCTTCAAAAAAATTCGGTTTGGTCGCTTTGGACTCTTACGGGTCGCATGTTGTTGCCATTCGGATGGGAAGATATCCAGGCAATCAAGGATGTGATTATACTTAAGGCGAAAGATAAGTATACAATCACAACGCAAAAGTACCTTGCCGGATTGGCCGATCAAAAGGACCTCGGTCTGGCGGAATTTGCAGACGAAGTCAAAGGTTGGAAAGGTGATTTTATTTGGGTAAAAAAGGGAGTGTCAGAAGGCATCCTGACTCAAAATCTGGATACGGTTGTCACAGTCAGGGAACATGTTCTTTCACCAGCATACTTTGGGTCTGTCGCGAAAAGGGGCAACGTCTTCCAAACCTGGAACGACGCCGGTGAGACCTCACGACACTTTATTCAAATCGTGTCAATGGAACCCTGGACTGCAGTTCGAACAGACACCGCGTGGTACTTGTTCGATGCAAAGACAAACAGTTTTCGGAGCAATCATTATGACTCCGTTTTTTTCGTTGGACCCACCGCCGTTGGAATAAGAAGAGATAGTATCAGGATCTTTTTTTCAGCGAAGAATTCCATCAAACTGGCACAGCCTGCACGTGTCGATTTTATTCCAGGACAGGAATCATTTTTGTTGATAGAACAAGGCGCAAAAAAGAGCCTCTACAGCTTAGAGGGGAAAAAGCTTGTTACGTTGAATTATGACAACGTGTTGTATGCAGGTGACGGATTTTTTGTGGTTTCAAAAAAAGACAAAAAAGGGCTGATTAATTTTGCGGGCAAAGCGCTGCTCCCAATTGAGTATGATGCCATTGGAACTGTTGGCAAAGGAATGGTATCATTGCTCAAAGGAACAAAGTTTGGGTTGTTCGACTGCAAGACACGTAAACTTATAAAACCTCAATACACCAAGAACCTGACCTTTTATAATAACAAGCACATCATTGCCTATAAAGATGAAATGGTAGGATTAATTGGGTGGGATAACAAGCCTTTGTCCAAACTTCAATTCAATGAGATCCGGTTCTGGAATGACACCACCGCATTTGTCCGCAAGGATGGGCAATGGATGTTATACGCGATTAAAGCTCAAAAGGTGCTGGTGGACAAGATCAACAATTTCAATTTTATTACCGACGGTGATGAAAAGCTTGCTATAGTTCAACAGGAACGGAAATTTGGTGTATTACACAACAGGAAGGGTACGATCATACCTATTAATTTCAGCGATATCCTAAATGTCGGTTCCCGCGATGTACCTCTTTATTTTACGGAAAAACACGTGGAGGAAGCTTCCATCTTTGTAGTCATTTACTACGATTCAAAGGGAAATATGCTCCGAAAAGAGGTGTACGAGCAAGATGACTACGAAAAAATCTATTGCTCACATAATTAATGCGCCATTTACGCACGATTGATTTCAAAAGTTACACTAATCATTAACTTAGCGGGCATAAACGCGTGTTATGCTTTCCCGAATATTCAGTCTTTTCGCAATTCTTTTGTTGGGCTCCAGTGTGCTTGCACAAAAGGCCCCCGACCGTCCTAAGCTTGTCGTTGGTATTATCGTCGACCAGATGCGACAGGAGTATCTCTATCGTTTTTATGACAAGTTTGGAGATGGGGGATTTAAACGGCTGATGGGAGATGGGTTCATGTTGAAAAATGCCCATTACAACTATGCCCCAACCGTAACGGGTCCGGGACACGCTTCTGTGTACACCGGAACTACGCCAGCGATACATGGAATAATTGGAAACGACTACTTCGACAAGCAACAAAAAAAATACGTGAACTGCGTTGCGGACTCTCTCCAAAAACCAGTGGGGAGCGACGTTGGTAAAGGTGATATTTCTCCCTGGCGAATGCTTTCTTCGACGGTTACAGATGAGCTGGAACTCTTTACACAAAAGCGCAGTAAGGTTATTGGAATTTCTTCGAAAGACAGGGGCGCAGTGTTGCCGGCAGGACACATGGCCGATGCAGCATATTGGTACGATGGAAAGAACGGCAATTTTATTTCAAGTACATTTTACATGACACAGTTGCCTGAGTGGCTGGTGCAATTCAATTCGCAAGACTTACCACAGAAATACCTTACACAGGATTGGACTACATTGCTTCCCGTTGAAAAGTATACTGAAAGCGGACCGGATGAAACACCTTATGAGCGACAATATGCGCCCTCAATAAAATCATCTTTCCCTTATAAGTTCAGCTTACTAAAAGGCAAGCTTAGCCCTGAATTCCTGGGCAACACTCCATTTGCCGATGATCTGCTAACGGAACTGGCAAAGGCAGTAATCGTCAATGAAAAAATGGGAAAAGACGAGGTAACGGACTTCTTATGCATTTCATTCTCAGCTCCCGATGCTGTAGGACACAGGGTGGGCCCAAATGCTGTTGAGGTCGAAGACGTTTACCTCCGGCTGGATAAAAACATTGAAGATTTGTTGAAAAATTTGGACCAACAAGTTGGCGCGGGTAACTACACACTGTTTTTAACGGCCGACCACGCCGTTGCAGATGTTCCCCAATACCTGAAGGACAATAAAGTTCCCGCTGGATACTTCAACGAAGCAAAGTTGCTGGAAGGGTTAGAGCAATTTCTTGCTAAATACTATCCTGGAAAACGTTTCATTCAAAACATCAGTAATGACCAGATCTTTCTTAATCACGATGCATTCGTTCCAGATCCTAAAACATCGGGTATTGACCTTCTCATTGTAACCGAACTGATCGGTCGATATTTAATGACGCAGGAAGGTGTAGCCAACTATTACACCGGATCTATGCTGCGCGAGGGTAATTACACAGAAGGTGGAATAAAAGGTGCAATTATCCGTGGATACAATGCACGTCGTTCCGGTGACATTGTGTTCTCTCTGGAACCAGGATGGTTTGATGCGGCGTCACCCCAGGGCACAACGCACGGATCTCCTTACAATTACGATACACATGTACCAGCATTGTTCTATGGTTTCGGAATCAAGAAAGGATCGTCTGTTAGATATCATCCGATAACAGATATTGCACCCACCATTTCCGCGTTACTGCGAATTAAATTTCCCAGTGGATGTACAGGACAACCAGTAGCAGAGATCTTTGAATAGTTAGAAGTTAGAAGTTAGAAGTTAGAAATTAGAAGTTAGTTGGCAGCTAAAACAACTCCTGCAGCACTAACTACTTACTGCTTACTGCTTACTACTAACTACTAACTACTAACTACTGACTAATTTCCCTATCTTGAAAATCATTTACTAACTAAGTTCTAATGAGCGACGCCAAGTTCAAACCAGTACTTGGATTGTGGGACGCGACTATGATCGTTGCGGGATCCATGATCGGGTCAGGTATTTTTATCGTTAGCGCAGACATATTGAGAAATGTTGGCGGTGCCGGATGGTTGATAGCCGTATGGGTGATCACGGGATTCATGACCATCTCTGCAGCAGTAAGCTACGGCGAACTTAGCGGAATGTTTCCAAAAGCAGGTGGGCAGTACGTCTACCTCAAGGAAGCGTTTAATCCATTGATTGCCTTCTTATATGGATGGAGCTTTTTTGCTGTAATACAAACAGGCACTATTGCAGCCGTTGGTGTCGCGTTCTCAAAGTTCATGGCCTACATTGTGCCACAGGTAAGCGAAGACATCGTGTTGCTTGACCTTGGGTTTTTTACGATATCTCCTGCACAAATAGTATCCATTATTATAATTGTGCTGCTAACCTATATCAACACAAGAGGTATACAGGGAGGAAAAGCAATACAGAGCACATTTACTGTCACAAAGATCCTGAGTTTATTCGGCCTTATTGTCTTCGGTTTTTTTATGATGAACGGAGATGTTTGGGAAACCAACTGGACGAATGCCTGGAGCCTCTCAAAACTTAACGGCGACGGAAGTATGGAGGCTTATACGACTATCGCTGCAGTTGGAGCCGTTGCAGCGGCCATGGTGGGATCCATCTTCAGCAGCGACGCATGGAACAACGTTACCTTCATCGCCGGCGAAATAAAAAACCCGCAACGAAACATCGGTCTCAGCTTATTCCTGGGCACGTTGATAGTTACGATCATTTATGTGTCTGCTAACGTAATGTATACAGCTGTGTTGCCACTAACAGACATTGCATACGCCGAAAAGGATAGGGTAGCCGTTGCGGCTTCCACGGTAATCTTTGGGAACGTAGGAACGATAATAATTGCGCTCATGATAATGGTGTCAACATTTGGATGCAACAATGGATTGATCCTTGCCGGCGCCCGGGTGTATTACACGATGGCAAAAGATGGACTGTTCTTCAAGCAAGCAGGTGAGCTCAACAGGTTTGCCGTGCCTCAATTGGCGTTGTGGGTGCAATGTATACTTGCATCGATCTGGTGTCTCAGCGGCAAGTATGGTGATCTTCTGGATATGGTGTCGTTCGTTGTTGTTCTTTTCTATATGCTCACTATCGCGGGAATTTTTATCCTCCGCAAGAAACGTCCCGATGTACATAGACCTTATAAGGCTTTCGGTTACCCGGTGCTGCCCCTGATCTATATCGCCATGGGCCTAACGTTTTGCACGTTGTTGATCAAATATAAACCGGCCTTTACCTGGCCAGGGCTGATCATTACACTCATCGGTATTCCGATATATTATATTGCTATGCAGAGGAAGAAGATGAGCAAAGAACAATGAACAATGAACAATGAACAGTGAGCAGTTACGGAGCCGAGAATTGGTTACAACTGCAGCTTGCAGCTTGCGGCTTGAAGCTTGTAGCTTACGGACCTAACTCACAACTGTGACGCCACAATCGCCAGGCCTTCCTCAAAAGATCGAGGCTCATATCCAAAAGTCTTCTTCGCCTTATCTGTTATGAATCCGGTTCTCATCGGCCGTTTAGCAGGCTGTGTGAATTTAGTTGAGTCTGTTTCCTTGATTAGTGATTTGTCGAGATGAAAAAAATCTGCGGTGCGTAGCGCAATTTCATAGACAGACATATAATCCTTCCCCGAAATATTGTAGATACCCTGGGCTTTTTTCAGCGCGGCAAGGTGGCATCCTGCAGCCAGATCTTCGGCCAGTGTTGGTGTTCGCCATTGGTCATTCACAACCTGTATTGTCTTTCCCTGCTCGAGACTTCGCTTCACCCATAAGACGATATTGGTCCGGCTCATGTCACGCGTGATCCCAAACACCAAAACGGTTCGAGCAATACACCATGAAATTCCGCTTTCAAGAATGAGACGCTCTGCAGCGAGCTTGCTTTCTCCATAAAAATTTACCGGCCCTGGCTCAGCTGTTTCGTCCAATAGCTCACGGGTGCCATCAAATATGAAGTCAGTTGACACGTGAAGCAGATGCACATTGCTCCTGGCACTCGCTGCGATAAGGTTTTCCACCGAGGTAACGTTATTTTTCCAGCAAGAGTCATGATCAAGTTCACAATGGTCCACCTGCGTCATTGCTGCGGTGTTGATGATGACGTCGGGAGTTGTGCGTGCAATGATATCGTTGACAGCATTAGCATCTGTAACATCCAGGTGAAAGAACCTGCCACGTTGTATAGGCAAGGCGGAATCGCTCTTAGCGGTGGCAATTAGTTCGATCGATGGGTCCGATTGTAAACGTTCGGTTAGCTTTTGGCCTAACAATCCGTTTGATCCTGTAACAAGTATTTTCATGAAGCAGCCTGCGTAACTCTTATTCGTATTTATAACCGTACAACTCTTCAATTTTTTTCTTCGGCAGTTCTTCGACGATCACTGTCATTGGAATGTCTTCCAATGGGCGTTCTCCCCCGGGTCCTTTTTGAACTGCAGCGATCTTGTCAACGACTTCCATGCCTTTGATAACTTTTCCGAAGACTGTATAACCACCGTCGAGATCGGGCGCGCCGCCTACCGTTGTATAGGCCTTCAATCGTTGAGGGGATACCTCCTTGGTAGTGTTCATGCCCGTTGCTTTCTCGACCCTCGGTCTGATTTTCAAAAGGTAGTCCTGGTAGGTTTTCATATCACCGGATTGAAGTAACGCTACCAGCGAGTCGGATAGGGGGCGGTTTGCATCATTTTGGAAAAATTGTCGCAAGGCCAATTGATACTTTTCGGGGTCCAGTTTTAATTCAGCTTCTGTCACAACCCTGCCCTGAACAACATAAAACTGGCTTCCGTTGGAGGCTTTCATCGGGTTTTGCTGGTCCCCTATTCTTGCAGCCGAAAGCGCACCTCGTTCGTGAATGAGTTTTGGATTGAACTCAGCATCTATTGTGTAACCGGGTCCACCGCGACCCAACGGCTGGCCTGGTAGCGCTGACTTTGAATCTGGGTCTCCCCCCTGGATCATAAATCCTTCGATAACCCTGTGGAACAACGTGCTGTCAAAAAAATGCTCACGGGCAAGCTTGATAAAATTTTCCTTATGCTTTGGTGTCTCATCGTAAAGAATGGCCACCATGTTGCCGTGGCTGGTCTTTATCGTGACGATATAGTCTTTTTGCTGGGCACAACCGCTGATAATCATGAACCAAAGCGAAAAGTACGCTATAGAAAATAACCTTCTCATAAATTCCGTTATTTTCTCATCTTTCATTGCTCATAGTCATATCCATAAAGCTTCTCGATACTTTTCTTCGGCAACTCTTCAACTGTTATCGTCATACGAATATCATCCAGGGGTCTATCATTAGGTCCTGTTGGTAACACCGCTATCATGTCGACGACGTCAATCCCCTTAATAACTTTTCCAAATATGGTGTAATCACCATCTAGGTCCGGTATGCCACTTGCCTCAACAATATAAAACTGGCTTCCACTGGAAGCTTTTTTTGGATTTTCCGAATCACCTAATCGGGCTGCGGCAAGCGCTCCGCGTTCATGAGAAAATTTCGGGTTGAATTCGGCATCAATAGTATAACCGGGACCACCTTTGCCCAAAGGCTGTCCGGCTGTCGCTGATTTTGATTCGGGATCTCCACCTTGAATTATAACACCTTGGATAACACGATGAAACAAAGTGCTGTCAAAAAAATGTTCGTTGGCCAGCTTGATAAAATTTTGTTTATGCTTTGGAGTTTCATCATAAAGGATCGCAACGATTTCACCCTTCGGTGTTTTGATGGTGACCACGTGATCATTCCCTTCCGGACCGCAGCTGCATGCGATAATGGAACAAATTGAAATGAAAAGAATTGGAACAAGTTTCATTAGAAAGAATAATTAGCGATTAGAGACTTCCTGTTTTTCCCCCTGCCGAATGTCATTCAAAATTTCCGAACCACCGTTCCTGAGAACCTCGAGTGCTACAGCTTCCCCAAGTTCCTTAACATCTTCGGGTGAGGCGGAATGTTTGGCTTTTACAATTCTTTGTCCATCCAGCGATATTATTCCTCCTTTTAATGTTACCATGGGCCCCTCATAATGAGCATAGCCAAAAGCCGGTATGGAGCATCCGCCGTGGAGTGTCCGTAAAAATGCTCTTTCGGCCCGCACGCAAACTTCAGTCTCTACATGATTTACCCACCGCGATATGATCTCCTTCTTTTGAAAGCTCAACTTCTTATGACATTCGATAGCGATGCTACCCTGACCCACGGCCGGAACAAAATAGCTGGTTTCGATTTTCTCCACGATCAAATGATCATATCCCATACGTCGGACGCCGGCGTATGCCAGGAGAAGAGCATCATACTCGCCGGATTGAAGTTTGTTAAATCTTGTTTGCAGGTTTCCGCGGATCGTTGCTGCCTCGATGTGGGGATAAAAATGTTTTAGAAAAGCGACTCTACGCGTAGCAGAGGTCCCGACTTTCAATCTATCCGTGGCGAGGTTGATATTTTTTTTCAAGCTGACAAAAACGTCGTTTACCTGTTCACGTTCGGTAAATGCCACAAGTTCCAGTTCATCAGGAATCTCGGAAGAAAGATCCTTCGCACTATGGACGGCGATATCGATACTATTGTCAAGAAGTTTGGCCTCTATCTCCTCTGTAAAAACGCCTTTGCTTCCGATCTTGGAGATGGTCACGTCAAGGATTTTATCGCCACGGGTTTCAATGGGTACTATTTCGGTTTGGTAGCCGGAAGGTTTTATCAGGCCTGCGACGTATTCGGCCTGCCAGATGGCAAGCTTGCTTCCTCGGGTTCCGATACGAATGATCTTGTTCATAGGCTAAGGGTTGATCGTCCTGGACAATTTTAACGACACATCCAGAAAGATCATCTTTGCGCTTCCGTTGCGTTCGAGATGATAGCTGGCATCGTTCATCAAAGTATATGTTTTTTCTATTTTTTCAAGATCCATGACTTTGCTGAAATCCTGAATAAATTTCAATTCTTCACCGCGTGAACGGTTCATAGTTGAGCCCGATACCTTAAGCAAAGCCTCGCGCATCATGTTAATACCGTAGGCCATCAAATTTTTCTGGCTCAACTTATCAAGAGCATGATATTCTTCGGCCATAGTCACTAGTGCGCCGTAACTTTTACGGAAACAGGCACGCATCCACTCTGTAAATCGCTGGGAATTATTGTCTTCTTCTGAATCGATAAATTTTATGGCGTAATTGATGTTACCTTCCGCAAGGTGGGCTATCCTGGAAGCTCTGCCGGGTTCTGTCGCATATCGCTCGATCAGCGTCTGTTCAACTTCGTCATCCCTCAAAAGAGGAATTGTTACTATCTGCGTACGAGATATTATTGTCGGCAAAAGTTTATCGGCCGCGTTGGTCACAAGTATAAAGAACGTATGCGGCGCAGGCTCCTCCAGAATTTTCAAGATACCATTTGCAGCGGACGGATGCATAAGCTCCGGCTGCCATATGATCATCACTTTGTATCTGCTCTCAAACGGCTTTAAAGATAAGGTCTTAATGATCTCTCGGCTTTCTTCACGCGAGATCAACGCCTGTTTATCCTCACCACCGTAATAATTAGTCCAGTCATCGAGATTGCCAAATGGTTGTTCTGTCAGAAAAGATCTCCAGGACTTCATGATCTCTGCTTTGAATCGCTCCTCGTCTTTATCTCCCTTCACGTTGCTCAAAGGAAACACAAAGTGAGTGTCCGGGTGAATTAATTTGTCATTCTTGGAACAAGCAGGGCAGGTGCCGCATGAGTCATCAGCGCTTTTTTTCTCGCAATGAACGTAAGTTGCAAACGCTAGCGCTAGTGGTAGATTCAACGCGCCATCGGTTCCAACAAAAAGTTGGGCGTGTGCAATGTGATTACTACTTGTCGCCTCGAGCAACAACGATTTTTCTTCAGACAATCCCGGGATAGCAGAAAATCTCATATCACCTATTTCTCCCAAATCCTGCCGGAAGCAGTAGTTTCGTATATGTGTAAAAGAATTGCTTTATCAAGATCACTCATTACTACATTTCTGCGCGACATAACTCTTTCAGCAGTTTCCAATGCTTTGTCAGGTTGAAAGGTAACAAATCCATTTGATCCGCCCCACGCAAATGAAGGGATATACTTCTTCGGAAATCCGGTACCAAAAACATTCGAGGAAACATCAACCATTGTTGCAGTGTTGAACATTGTATTGATCGAACTCTTGCTGTGATCGCCCATCATTAGTCCACAGAACTGAAGGCCGGTGTCGGCGAAATCCTGCACACCGTGACTCCATAATTTTACATCAACATAATTGTTTTTCAGATTGGATGTATTCGTGTCAGCCCCCAGGTTGCACCATTCACCAATCACTGAGTTGCCCAGGTATCCATCGTGTGCTTTATTGCTGTAACTCAAAAGAACGGAGTTGCTTACTTCGCCACCGACTTTGCAATACGGACCGACGGTGACATCTCCTCTTATTTTCGCTCCCATGTTAATATGACCTTCTTCACCGAGGGCAAACGCGCCGCGAATGATTGCACCTTCCTGAACAATACAGTTTTTTCCTAAATAGATCGGTCCCGTCTCAGCATTCAGCACGGCAGCGCGAATGTAAACACCCTCTTCAAGGAATATATTCTGCTCGCCATAAATGCGCGTGTGAGGATCGTTAATGGGAGCCGACTTTCGGCCCGAAGTAACAAGAGCGAAATCAATTCTCAGTTGAGCTCCGTTTTCACGGAATATTTTCCAGGGGCGATCGATGATTACGATCTCGCCGGGATATTCAACGGTGTTGTGGCTGTTCATGTCAGGAGCAGGGTTCCGGGTAGCAACCAACATTGTTCCCTTAACAAGAAAGAATCCTGAGGGAAGTAGCCTGACGGATTCTACAAGTTTAGCATCAGGGCATACAGCCGCATTGACCAGCAAGCTGTCGCCGGTCATTTCAAGCGGATATTTCTCCTGTAAGTAGCCCTCGGTTTTAAAAGACGGTTTTGAACCCAGCCATTTCTCCCATTTTTCGCCGATAGTCAGAATGCCTACGCGAAGGCACGCGACAGGACGGGTGAATGTGAATGGCAACAGATTGATGCGGATATCGGGGTCATCGAATAGTATGAGGTTCATTCTTCAAAAATAAAAAAGCCTTCGTGAAACGAAGGCTTTTCTCTCCATCGAAAGAAGTATTTAAGCTTTCTTTTGATACTTGTTCTTGAATTTTTCCACACGGCCCGCTGTATCCACGAACAGTTTCTTGCCAGTGAAAAAGGGATGTGATGCGGAACTAACTTCCACTTTGATCACAGGGTACTCCTTGCCATCTTCCCATTTGATCATTTCTTTCGAATGTGAAGTAGAACGGCTCTTAAATTTTGTATCACTTGAGGTATCCCAGAAAATAACCTCTTTGTACTCAGGGTGAATGCCTTTTTTCATATCAATTTCTTGTGTTTTTCTCCTAAAAGGACTGCAAAGATAATTAGCCGGGAGGGATAAACAAAAGGAGAATTCTGTAAATTTTGCAGGCGTACGAGGTGGGCCCAAATGCTTATTTTGCGCTATTTAATGCTTTTCAAAAATGAGAATTGGCCTCCTTACGGTTATCTTTAGTACTCTGGCATCGTTTGCATTTGCCCAAAGCACTTACGCACCCCTCAATGAAGACTATTACCATAATATAGACCGATATGAGGTCAAATCGGGAAGAGTAAGCTCGCAGATATTTACCACGGTAAAACCGTACAAACGGTCCGACATCGTCGAATTTCTTGATACGCTGGCTACGGACAGCCTCTTCAGTTCACGCGCTGATAGATTTAATCACGAATACTATAACAATGATAGCTGGGAGTGGTCTCGTGCCCAGACGAGTAATTCCGCTCATAAACCCTTCCTGAAAGTCTTTTACAAGAAGAAGTCAGATCTTTTATATGTTGACGAGGACGCCTTTGACCTCCACATCAATCCCGTACTCTATCTGGGAGTCGGAAATGATTCCCGGCGTGATGATCCTATTTTCATCAATACCCGGGGCGTGGAGTTCAGAGGTATGGTGGACAAAAAAGTGGGTTTTTACTCCTACCTGACCGACAATCAGGGTGTGTTGCCGTCCTACGTATGGGAACAAATGTCTCTGAATCCTGTGATCCCTCACGAAGGATTCTGGAAAGAATTCAAGGATGGCAAGGGGGTCGACTTTTTCCAGGCCCGGGGATACATAACCTTCGAAGCGACAAAACATATTAACCTCCAATTCGGACACGATCGCTTTTTTGTCGGCAACGGTTACCGGTCTTTGATCTTTTCGGATTTCTCGCCGCCCGCGTGGTTTATTAAAGGAGCTTTGAAAGTCTGGAAGCTCAACTATTTATTTCTTTTGAATCAGATGACTGCCGACGTTACCGGCAATATGGGAGGGTTGAAGTCTGAGCCGGGCGGCTATCCCAACAAGTTTACGGCGCTTCACCATTTAAGTATCAACATCGGCAAGAAGCTGAACCTCGGAGTTTTCGAATCGGTGGCCTTTAGTCCGGATGACTCTGCGTCTACGGATCATTTCAGGTTGGACTACCTTAATCCGGTAATATTCTATCGAGCCATTGAACAACAGAACGGAAGCACGGACAATGTTTTGTTAGGAATGGATTTCAAATGGAACATGGTAAAAAAGCTTTCCGTGTATGGTCAGTTTGTGCTGGATGAATTTGTCCTCGATCATATTAAGGATGGAGATGGCTGGTGGGCGAATAAGTTCGGCGTACAGGCTGGTGCAAAATATATCGACGCATTTGGCGTCTCTAACCTGGACCTTCAGGGTGAAATTAACATTGTGCGTCCATATACCTATTCACATAATACAAAGTTTGGAAATTACTCCAGCTACAGGCAGTCGATCGCTCATCCTTTGGGTGCAAACTTCAAGGAAGTGGTGGGAATACTTCGCTATCAACCTATTCCAAGGTTGACTTTTGTTGGAAAGCTTGTCTTTGTAAACATTGGTCGCGACTCTACCGATGTTAACTGGGGTTCTGATATTCTGAAAAGTAATTCAACACGCCAACAAGAATATGACAATGAGATCGGACAAGGTTTTTCCAACGACGTAATCTATGGGACGTTGACCGCATCCTGGTATTTGAAACATAATTTGTTCATTGATGCATCATTCATGATAAGGAAGAGTGAATGTGAGCTTCCGCTATACAATAATAATACGACCATAAGTTCATTAGCTTTGCGCTGGAATATTCCAAAACGACTTTACGAGTTTTAAGCCATCCGATGAAAATCTATTTACGAATCCTTCAATATGCTCCACACGCGGGTTCGCAGTTGGCTAAGTTTTTGATGTTTTCGGTATTGGCAGCTTTATTCAGCGCCAGCTATCTTGGCTTGACGAAGTACATGCTTGATATCCTATTCCTGCAGGATATCGATAAGGTTGTTCCGGCACCCGGTGAATTTTCTTTTTCCACGGGATATTTAAAAGCATGGATTGAATATCACTTTACCGAAATAGCCCGTAATGAAGGTCCGGTTAAGACTCTAATGTATGTGTGTTTATCGATTGTCGGGTTCGTATTTCTTTCCAACATTTTCCGATACATGGAAAGAATGGTAGCCTCAAGGTTGAAAGTCGACGTAGTGAAGAATCTAAGGGTAGAAATTTTTCGCAACGTAACACAGCTCCATATCGGCTTTTTCAATGATCAACGTAAAGGTGACCTGATCTCACGGTTCACCAATGATGTTAGTGAGGTAGAAAACACTGTAGTCAATGGATTCAAAGCCGTGAAGGAACCCATTACACTCATTATTTATATTACGGTATTGTTCATGATTTCTGTTAAGCTTACTTTTTTTACATTGATCGTATTGCCCATAACCGGTGGGTTAATTTCAGTCCTGATTAAACAACTAAAGCGGAAAGCAGTACAAAGTCAGGAGACTATTGGCCGGATTGTTAATATACTCGATGAAGCTTTCAGCGGGATGCGTGTGATCAATGCTTTTAATGCACGTAAATTTTTGTTGAATAAAGTAGACACTGAAACTTCTTTTCACCGCAAAGTGAACCTTTCTATTGCGCGGAGAAATGAACTTGCATCGCCGCTTTCCGAGTTCCTTGGTGTTATGGTCGTTGCCGTAATACTTTTTTACGGAGGGCAATCGGCAATGTCTCCTGGCTCCGACCTAACTCCATCCGCATTCATTAGCTTCCTTACGTTCTATGCTTCAATGCTCCAGCCGGCAAAGAACTTCTCAAATGGAATAACATCCTTACAAAAAGGAGTGGTTTCCGCTGAACGGATATTTGCAATTATCGACACCAAATCCGCGATCCAAAATAAACCAAACGCAATACCACTTGGCGAGTTCAAGAGTGAGATTGAGTTCAGGGACGTAACCTTTGCCTATGATCGCGAACACATTTTGAAGAATATCAATTTGAAAATTGAAAAAGGAAAGACCATTGCATTGGTGGGTCCCTCAGGCGGTGGAAAATCGACGCTTGCGGACCTGATCCCGCGATTTTATGATCCAGCAGATGGCGCCGTACTGCTCGACGGCATCGCACTTCCTGACTATGAAATTGAGTCATTGCGAAGACAAATGGGAGTTGTCACGCAAGAATCCATACTTTTCAATGACACTATATTCAACAACATTGCTTTCGGAATGGAGACGGTGAAGGAAGAGGATGTGATACACGCCGCCAAAGTCGCTAACGCCCACGAGTTCATAATGCAATCAGATAACGGTTATCAAACACTGATCGGCGAACGCGGTTCGAAGCTTTCCGGAGGACAGCGACAGCGATTGAGCATAGCCCGCGCTGTATTAAAGAATCCTCCGATACTCATCCTCGACGAAGCTACATCTGCGTTGGATTCAGAATCAGAACGACTCGTACAGGATGCATTGACGAAACTGATGAAGAACAGAACATCGATTGTCATTGCGCACCGCCTCAGTACTATTCAGCATGCGCATGAGATTATAGTAATTCAGCAGGGCGAGATTGTCGAACGTGGACGTCACGATGTATTGGTGCGGGAAAACGGTCTTTACCGAAAGTTGATCGAGATACAGAAGTTATGAGAGAAGGAGATAGGGTGATAAGGAAATAGGGCAATATGGAAACTCTTTCGCCTCCTTATTTCCATATCACCTTACCTCCTTACCACCTTATCTCCTTATCTCCTTATCTCCTCATGCATACAATGATTGTATAGAACAACATCTACCAGATCGTCAATGAAAGACCGGAATTTCTCCAAGCGTCGGCCGTATGAACTTTAAACTTTTTAGATTACCTTTAAAAAACTTTGCTGCTCTTCGGGCATAATTAAATTTTCAATGGGTAAGAACAGAGTTATCTTCTACGTCATCTTCGCCGCCTTTCATGTAGTTGCCTTTATTTTCACACTACTTATCCAGGATCCTAGTTTCGTGATGCAGATGTTTGCGCATATTATTTGGTTCAAGTATATAACGTTTTTTGGAATAATACTTATCGCGACCGACTTTGCGTGGTCGTGGATCGTTAGCCGTGATTCGCAGAAAGAAAAAGCCGCGCTCACGCACGAGCTTAATACGTTGAAGGCAAAACTTTTCGATCTCCAGGAGATAGCTAAAGCAGAGGCTGCCAAAAGTGCTGCTGCTAAGAGTGCTCCCAAGAACTAGTTAGATTTTATAATGTTGTATGGTCGCTAAGACATTTGGCGGCGCCGTTCACGGGGTGGATGCCCGGACGATTATGGTTGAAGTTAGTGTGGGCCAGGGAACCAAGTTTTTCATGAGTGGCCTCCCCGATAACGCAATCAAGGAAAGTCAGCATCGCGTCGAGGCCGCGCTCAAAAGTTCCGGGTATTTCATGCCCCGTAACAAAACCGTTGTAAACCTCGCTCCCGCGGATATTCGCAAGGAAGGCTCAGCCTATGACCTGTCGATTGCTCTTAGCGTATTACGCGCATCCGGTCAATTGATCACCGACAAGCTCGAACAATTTGTTGTGATGGGAGAACTTGCACTCGATGGAAAATTGAGGCCGATTCGTGGTGTGCTTCCAATAGCTATCCAGGCAAAAAGGGAACACTTCAAGGGATTTGTCCTTCCATCCGACAATGCTCGTGAAGCCGGCATCGTCAGCGACCTTGGCGTGTATCCAGTGAAGACGCTACGGGAGGCAGTGGAATTTCTTGAAGAAAAAATTTCGATCGAGTCCGTTCACGTCGATGCGAAGGAAGTATTTGCAACAAAACTCAATTTTTACGATACCGATTTCAAAGACGTACAAGGTCAGGAAAATATCAAGAGGGCGTTGGAAATCGCCGCTGCCGGTGGACATAATGTAATCATGATCGGACCACCCGGTGCGGGAAAGACCATGCTTGCAAAACGGTTGCCCACAATACTTCCACCATTGACGCTAAACGAGGCGTTGGAGACTACCAAGATACATTCGGTAGCGGGAAGACTTGGGCGCCATGCATCGCTTCTTACTACACGACCATTCCGGGCGCCGCATCATACTATTTCAGATGTTGCACTCGTAGGCGGCGGAGGAAATCCGCAACCTGGTGAAATATCGCTCGCCAACAACGGTGTGCTGTTCCTGGATGAGCTGCCAGAATTTAAGCGCAGCGTTTTAGAAGTAATGCGTCAGCCGATGGAAGAACGTCGTGTTACAATTTCACGCGCCAGGGTGTCCATCGAGTACCCGGCAAATTTTATGCTTATCGCCAGTATGAACCCGTGCCCGTGCGGATACTTCAATCACCCGGAAAAAGCATGTGTCTGTGGGCCAGGAATAGTTCAGAGGTACTTGAGCAGGATCAGCGGACCGCTATTGGACCGGATCGATCTTCATGTGGAGGTTGTTCCGGTGAGCTTTGACGAGATGACAGCAAACCGCAAGACGGAAACCAGTGCAGAGATTCGGGAGAGAGTGGTTAAAGCAAGGGAAATTCAGGCCGACAGGTTTCGAAACGAAGAATCCATCTATTGTAATGCAATGATGCCATCAAACATGGTGAAAGAAATCTGTTATGTCGACGATGCGGGAAGAGGACTTCTTAAAACCGCAATGGAACGGATCGGTCTTTCAGGTCGGGCGTACGACAGAATCCTGAAGGTTTCCCGAACGGTGGCGGATCTATGCGGTTCGGAGCAGATAAAAGCTGAACATTTGGCAGAGGCAATTCAGTACAGGAGTCTCGACCGCGACGGTTGGGCAAATTAGAATTGATTTTTTCTCCGCAAAGCGTGAGTTGAACGTAAACGCTGCGGCAAGCAGGTGGCTTTTTTTGTGATTCTTTCAATAGAAAATTTCTTCCCGTGTTAGTATGACAGAACTTATAAAAAGTTTCGATATTTGATCAACTTTAATCTAACTGTATGAACTGTCGCTTTTGCAAAGAGCCACTGACGCACAAGTTTGTAGATTTGGTAAATTGCCCTCCTTCCAATTCATTTCTTTCACTTGAACAATTAAACGAACCGGAAACATACTATCCGCTGACAATTTACGCGTGTAGTAAATGTTATTTGGTTCAGGTAGACGAGTACAAAAAGGCGGAAGACATCTTTAACAGCGACTATGTCTACTTTTCATCGTACTCCAAAAGTTGGGTACAGCATGCTCGCCATTATGTTGAAGACATGATCGAACGCTTTAAGTACAATGAAAACTCCCTGGTGATAGAAATTGCTTCGAACGACGGCTACCTGTTACAACACTTTCGCGATCGTGCTGTTCCTGTGCTTGGTATTGAACCGACGAAGAATACTGCCAACGTCGCTATCCTGAAAGGTATTCCCACTATTACTGAATATTTTGGATCTGAGTTTGCTAAAAAGTTGAAACTGCAGGGCCAAAAAGGCAACCTCCTCATAGGGAACAATGTGTTGGCGCACGTTCCTGATATCGATGATTTTGTGGAAGGTCTCAAGATCGCGCTGAGGCGGGATGGTGTTATAACAATGGAGTTTCCCCACATCCTCCGTCTCGTTGAAGATTGCCAGTTCGATACCATTTATCATGAACACTATTCCTATTTGTCCTTCACCACTGTAAAAACAGTGTTCGAATCCCACGCGCTGGAGATGTTCGACGTCCAGGAGATGCCGACACACGGAGGATCGTTGAGGATATTCGCGAAGCACCGAAAAGACACGGAGAAAAAAGTAATGCCCAGCGTCAACGCAATGCTGGCGAAAGAAGCAGCGGCAGGTATCACTTCTAGTGAATACTACCGGAACTTTCAATTCAGAGTCGACGAGGTCAAGAATGATATGCTTGCCTTTCTCCTGGAAAAACATAAGAGCGGTCAGAAAGTAATAGGTTATGGTGCTGCGGCAAAGGGAAATACTTTGTTGAACTACGCAGGCATCAAAGGTGATGACCTTATAAAGTTTGTCGTCGATGCGGCACCTTCCAAACAGGGCAAGTACCTGCCAGGCAGCCATATTCCGGTCTACGACGAAAGCAAGATCAAACAATACAAGCCGGACTATATTATTATTCTGCCGTGGAATCTGAGAGATGAGATCGTAGAACAACTGGCGTATGTCGCTGAGTGGGACTGTAAATTCGTTACGTTCATTCCAGGCGTTAAGGTCTATGACGCAAAAATGAATATATCTGCCGCGTGACGACGATTACCTCTCAGTAGTGGGTATACAAAACTCATGACTCTTGAAAAAATCTGTAATTATTTATGGGATTTCACTCGCGCTCCTTGTTTATCTGCTCAAACTGATTGAATACCGTTATTACGTTCATGAGCTAAGTGTCGGGTTTTATATTTCACTGAGTGCATTGTTCTTTGCGGCACTAGGTGCATGGATTGGCCTGCAACTTGTCGGGAAAAGAAGAAGGTCCACTATTACGGCATTTAATGCCAATGAGATGTCACTAAAGCTGACCGGGATCAGCAAACGTGAGTACGAAGTTCTGTCCTTAATTTCAAAGGGCGACACCAACCAGCAAATCGCCGACAAATTGCTGCTTTCGCTGAACACCGTGAAGACCCATTCTTCCAGCCTTTATCTAAAGCTAGGCGCGAAACGCAGGACGCAGGCCGTTCAAAGGGCCAAGGAACTACAGCTTATTCCCTAATACTTAAGAGGGATTTGTCTGAATCTTATTCAAATCATCCTTTCGGGTGAAGGTTCGCCGGCTCAGGTTGGTTTGTTTTGAGCAAAAAATAAAACGTATGCAAAAAATTATTCTGACCTACGGACTGATCGCGGGTGCGATTGTTTCTGTAATGATCCTCGGAAGTGTACCGCTGTGGAATCGTGGAATATTGAACTTCGACAATAGCGAGGTCGTGGGCTATACGACCATCGTAATAGCCTTGTCAATGATCTTTTTTGGGATCAAGTCTTGTCGGGACTATCAATTTAATGGTTCAATCAGCTTTTGGCAAGGAGTGAAGATTGGACTCATGATCACCCTCATCGGTTCAGTGATGTATGTATTAGCGTGGCAGGTGTCTTTTAATTTCTTACCGCCGGATTTTACTGAAAGGATGTGGCAGCATTTTATCGATAACGCAAAAAATGACGCGGGCAATGAAGCCGAGCTCGATGCAGCGCTCCGGCAGATCGAGACGTGGAAGGCATGGTATAAGAATCCGTTGTTGCGTTTTGCATTGACGCTCATGGAAATTATTCCGGTGGGCATCATTATTACGATCGTCAGCGCAGCGATCCTTCGAAAAAAACAGGTACTTCCTGCCTGACATTAGTAGTGTAAATCGAAATGCAGGGTCACTACGAGCACAAAGTAGGCACTCCCGATAGCTATCGGGAGATCACTACGCTTGAAACGCCAAAACTGCGTAGTGTCCTTTGTGGTTCGTAGTGGACATTGTGACCTGAGTTTACTTATTACCGGATATAATCTTATAAAACAATGAAACGAGTTACTGGATTAGGTGGTGTCTTCTTCAAGTCGGAAGAGCCAAAGAAACTAAGAGAATGGTATGGAAAGCATCTCGGTCTCGATATGGAGGACTGGGGCAGCACATTTTTGTGGATAGATCCAAATAATCCTGAAGCAAAAGCACAGGCACGAACGGCATGGAGCCCTTTCGAAAAGGACACGACGTACTTCAATCCAAGCACCAAATCGTATATGTTTAATTATCGTGTTGAAAATCTCGTCGAACTGTTGAAAGTACTTCGTGATGAGGGAGTGACTGTCATTGACAAAGTAGAAGACTTGCCTTATGGTAAGTTTGGATGGATAATGGACCCTGAAGGAAATAAAATTGAGTTATGGGAGCCAAAAGACGAAGGCTTTTGAGCAATGAGCAATGAGGAATGAGGGATGAGGAAGAGGAATCCGTGCTTGTAGGAAAGTGTGGGCTTAGATTTAGGCGTGTTTCGACTTTTAAGCGCAAAAATACAAGCGCTTGGAACCAGCATTTTTCTGCGCTTTGCCAACCGACGCGCAGCAAAGGGTGGTGTATTTTTTATAACATTGTCACTTCAAAGCTGAAGAAAGATGGTGTAAAGCTTTTCCATTTTATCTGGACCGTTGAAGGCTTTTGAAAATGACACGCTAATTGGGGTATGAAACCCAAAGTTCGATGTTAATCCCAGTCGCCGTCCTTCCTGAAATATCGCCAGCCAAAATTATTTGACATAAGTCGCTAACCTTTTCGAACTTGGTGAGTAAACTTTCCCAGTACCTCCTTCATCCTAGGAGCATAACCTTATTTGCCCATGCTTAAGAACCTCATCAAAATTGCCTTCAGAAATATTGTGAAGGAGAAGATTTACAGTGCGATCAACATCGTGGGACTTACAATCGGGATAACATGCAGCGTGTTCCTGTTGATGTACATCCTTGACGAGCTCAGCTATGACCGATATCATAAGAATGCGGACAATATTTACCGGGTGGTTTCGGATATTAGAGAACCCGACAATGCGTTTGTGTGGGCCGTTGCACAAATCCCGCTTGCTGATGAACTACGCGACAACTACCCGGAAGTGTCGAATGCAGTTAGATTTTTTGGGCTTAACAGAACATTATATAAGAATGGCGACAAACAATTTTATGAAACAGATTTTTTTCTGGCCGATTCGACGGTGTTCGACATGTTCACTTACGAGTTCATTTCAGGTGATCCAGCGACCGCGTTGGATAATCCGTTTTCGATAGTGCTCACTGAAAAAGTTGCAATAAAATATTTCGGGGGAGCAGAGCAGGCACTGGGCCAATCGTTGCAAAATCAACAGGGCGAAGAGCATAAAGTGACAGCGGTCTTGAAAGATGTTCCTCTCAATTCTCATTTTCGCTTTTCCGCATTGATTTCCAGAAGATCACAACCTGGTTATCAGGGAAGCTGGGGTAGTTTCGGAGTATTCACATACATTCAGCTGCCAAGTGGGTACGACCTTAGCAAAATGTATGGAAGTCTTGATAAGATTATCAAAGAAAAAGTGAATACGATATTTGATCAGTTCAATATCAAGATAACATATGTGCTTCAACCGATAACTGAAATCCATTTACATTCAAAGATCCAGGACGAAGCAGAAGCAGGTGGTGACATCACATACATCTATATCTTCGCAGTGATCGCGACCTTCATGCTGATTATAGCGTGTATTAACTACATGAATCTCGCCACAGCGCGATCTGCAAACCGTTCTAAAGAGGTCGGTTTGCGAAAAGTAATGGGTTCGCAACGTAGACAACTGATTACGCAGTTCATGACCGAATCCATTGTAATTGCGTGTATATCGCTCGTCTTCGCGGTCGTCCTGATCTATGCGCTGTTGCCTGGTTTTAATACGCTAGCAAATAAAGAACTTCCTTTTTCTTATGTTTTGCAGCTAATGGTCTTATTCAGCCTTATTGGAATCGTCATCTTTGTAGGTATCGTCGGTGGAAGTTACCCCGCGTTTTATCTTTCTGGGTTTAACCCTGTTAGTGTTTTGAAGGGAAAGATGGCAGCAAGAGGGGGTAGTGTTATTTTCAGGAAGGTGCTCGTGGTCTTTCAATTCGGTATTTCCATTTTCATGCTCATTTGTACGATGCTTGTGTTCGAGCAGTTAAAGTACATCAGGAACAAGGATCTGGGATTTGATAAGGCAAGGGTTATCAGGTTAGACCTCAGCGAAAAGGAGATGCGGGATAAATCTTCAGTGCTTGCAGAACGCCTGAAGCAAATTCCAATTGTTACGAATGTCGGTATGGCAAATACTTCTCCGGGCCAGGGGATAAGCAAGAATTTGATCAAGGTCGAAGATGAAGAAGGAAAATTATCGGATCGTGGGGTAGACCTTTACGCAGCTGATTTTGATTTCATAAAGACTATGGCGATGACGATCGTTCAAGGTCGCGATTTTTCACGTGATGTGCCTTCGGATACTACGTACGCCGTATTGGTGAATGAAGCGATGGTGAAAAGAATGGCGTGGACGAATCCTTTGGGAAAGAAATTTGTTTTCGACGATGGCGGGTCAAATAAAACTCCGACTGTAACACAGGTGATCGGGATTGTAAAAGACTATCATCAGAATTCATTGTATGATCCAATCGAGCCATTGTTGATTTACCCGGCGAAAGATCTAAATTATGTTTTTGTGCGCACCGCTGAAGGTGACGTCAAGGAGTCCGTTGCTAGTGTCGAAAAAGCATGGAACGAGACTTTCCCCAATAGTATTTTTGAATACGAATTTCTCGATCAGGATTTTAACTCTCAGTATAAAGCTGACGAAAAGAGGAGTTTGATCTTTACAATGTTTTCGGGACTAACAATTGTGATCGCCTGTCTCGGTTTATTGGGTTTGTCAGCTTTTACCACGGAACAGCGAACGAAAGAGATTGGTGTACGGAAAGTTATTGGTGCAAGCGTAAGAGGTCTCATCTATCTTGTTTCGAAAGAATTCTTTCTTCTTGTAGGAATCGGAACGATTATATCCTTTCCATTTGCATGGTACCTTACTGAGGCATGGTTGCAGAATTTTGCGTATCGCATCGAGCTCATCAATGAATGGCAGACGTTTTTCTTTTCAGCCTTGCTGGCGTGCCTGATCACACTCGCTACCGTCAGCTTCCACGTTGTTCGTTGTTCGCGCCGCCTCCGCTAATCCGGTGAAGGCGCTTAGAGATGAATGAGCAATGAGGAATGATGAGAGGGGAATAGGGAATAAGGTAATAGGTATAGGTATAGGTATAGGTATAGGTATAGGTATAATGGGTAGGAAATACGCTCTAAGTTGCAGGGTTCTTGCGTTCCCTTGCGTTCCTTGCGTCTCTGCGTCCCGATAATTATCGGGACCACACCCAATCCCACACGACGATTTACGGATAACGATTAACGGAGCCTCAAAAGGTAATGATGAACGTTGTCCCCTTATCAACTTCACTTTCGGCTCGGATAGTACCATTGAGCGCTTCTATCTGCGTCTTTATGAGGAAGAGTCCAACACCACGTGCGTCCTTGTGTTCGTGGAATGTCTTATGAAGTCCGAATAACTTGTCCCCAAACATTGCCATGTCTATTCCCAGGCCATTATCAGTTACCCGCAAAACCGTGGATGTTCCATCGCGGTGTGTGCTAACAAGTATGTGCGGCTTACGCTGCGGCGAACGGTACTTTAATGCGTTGGTTAAGAGATTTTGAACTATACTTTCTAAGTAAGATCTCGAATAGTAGATGGACGGAGCTTCGTTAAAATCGAATGTAACCTCAGCTTCGGTTTGAATGAGTTCACCTTCCAATGATTGAATCACTTTGTCGAAGATCTCCCTGAACCTCGTATCCACACGCTCGATGGTTGTCTGCTTCTTCACCTTCAGAGTCTCCATGAGTTCATTCATTGTCTCGCCCAGATTATTGGAAACCTTACTTAACTTCTCGAAAATCTGTTGGTACTCAACAATTGAGCTATTTGTATTAAGCAGTCCTATCAGCGCTTTTATATTTCCAATTGGCGACCGAAGGTTATGCGAAATAATATGCGCAAACTCGTCAAGCTGACGGTTTTGTTCCTGCAGCTTCAACGCAATTGCCTCGATGTTCTGTTTTGATCGCAACAGCTCCTGCTCCTGCTTCTTGCGCTCGGTGATGTCAATAGCAGAGGCGTAAATGAGTTGATGATTTACATCAGCAGCTGCAGCCCAGAGCAGACATCGATAGGTTCCGTCCTTGCAGCGATAGTGATTTTCAAATGACAAGAGATTATTTCCTTGTTCCAGATTCGACACCGCAGCTCGTGTCGCCTCCACGTCGTCGGGATGAACGAATTCCATAAATTGCTTTGAACGATATTCCTCTTCGCTCCATCCAAAAACTTGTGTCCATGTGGGATTAAGTCTCTTAAAATAACCGTCGAGGCCCGCGATCACGTTAAGGGTAACCGGGTTGTTGAACAAGCGATAATTTTCCTCTGCAACTTTCTGCAATTCTGACTCGGCCTGCTTCTGAAGGGTGATGTCACTCATGAACCCTTCGATCAACTCAACCTGATCTCCCGATTGAACACCGGTGCCAACTTCATCCAGCCATTTCCATTCGCCATTTCGATGACGAATCCGATAGCGGAGGTGAAATGTTACTCCATTGTTCATAGCAAGGGCGAAATCACGGAAAATATGATCGCGGTCGTCGGGATGATATAGATCAGTAAAATTGATTTTGCCGGAAGTAAAGTCTTCCTGCTCGTAGCCTGTTACATCCTTGATTCCATCACTGACATACAGCATTGAAAACGATTCATCGTTGCGGCACAAGTATATTACTCCAGGTATATTTTCAGCGAGCGTTCTGAATTTCTGTTCACTTTTAGCAAGCAGTATTTCGGCATTTTTCTTTTCCGTGATGTTACGTATTAACATCAGCACTCTGTCGTCATTGATGTAAGAGATCTTTGCCGAACTCCACCTTCCTTGTCGCGTAGGGTACTCTACGAATTCCGATTGTTGAGTCTCCAGAACTCTGGCAATTGCCGTTCTGAACTGAATCGACAGATCTTTCGGCAAAACGTCTTCCAGCTTCTTACCGACGTACTCCTCACGTGGCGTAACAAACAAAAGGTATTCTTTCTTGGTCCAAATATTTGTATAGACACCATCCTTGCTAACCTCCACTGCGATATCATCAATGGAATTCAATAATGCCTGGAGGTGTGACTCTGAGTCGCGTAATTTTTTTTCGGCAATTTTTGACTCAGTTATATCGGTTGCTATGCCTGCATATCCGATCAGCTTTTGATTATCGTCCCACAGTGCGGTAATTGAAAGTAGGACTGGAAATCGTGTTCCATCTTTTCTGATATATGTGCACTCTTGACGGTCGGCAACTTTGTTCGCTCTTGCTTTAACAGTGAATACGTTGAAGTTTGGCTCAACCTCAGTTCCCAATTCTGCCGACAGGGCTTCAGCACGTTCAATAAGTTCTATTTTGTCATGCAGAAGAATCGGTGATGCCTTGCCGATCATCTCCTCCGCAGTGTAGCCAGTAAGTTTTTCTGCAGCTTTGTTGAAACTGGTGATCAGTCCGTCAGGTGTGGTAGAGATAATGGAGAGCTCAGTAGTATTGATGATGGACTCCTGGAGCCTATACGCTTCCGCAAGAGCATTGAGGAAAATATCCTCCTTGCCAGCTTTCTTTTTCAATGGAATTTTTTCCACTCGGACTTTTTGAGGCTCTGGATCTAAATTTAGGTTTTTTGTAGCTGTAAGGAGGTAAAAACTCAATAAAATATTAACGTTCAAATAGTAAATCCTCTTTGTCTGCAGGCTTCGAATACGAGCACGGCGGCGGCATTCGAAACATTTATTGAATCAATTTTTCCACGCATAGGTATAATAACAGAACTGGTTGCAGCACGGATCCACGTATCGGACAAACCGGTGGATTCAGTTCCCATGATGATCGCGGAGGGGTCCCTAAAATCTATCTTATGATAAGGTGTGGAAGATTCAAGCGATGTAGCAAAGATTTTGATTTCATTCTTGTTTAGCCACGCAATCGTTTCGTGACTTGTAGCGGAAGCTATTTGTGTAGTGAAGATGCAGCCAACACTGGACCGGATTACATTTGGGTTGTAAAAATCTGTTTGAGGATCACAGATGACGACAGCATCTATGTTGGAAGCGTCGGCAGTTCGGAGAACGGCTCCAAGATTACCGGGCTTTTCAACTGATTCCAAAATCAAAACCAGAGGATTTTTTCGAAGCTGGATATTTTCAAGTGTATGTTTTTTTTGCTGAACGATTGCAACGATCCCTCCAGTACTGTCTCGATAAGCAATCTTTTCAAATACGTTTTGTTGGACAGGTATCAAGAGGTTTTCTTCTCTTACAACCTTCAGGATCGTTTCCTCGGAGATGATTTGTGGGCAAAAGAAGACGGTGTCAATTACATATCTTCCTTCGATGGCAAGGGATAACTCTTTGATTCCTTCTAAAATAAATACATTTTGCTGGTTCCGTTCGCGCGCTTTCTCCAGCGCCAGTACATTTTTTATTTTCGGATTCTGGTGACTCGTAATAAGCGGATGCATTACTGAACGACGTTGGTTTTAACTTTAAAGTTATTCAAATCTAAGTTTCTTCTAACTTTAAGCTTTCAAACTTTGAGCAGCGCCTTTGAACCTTAAATTATTGCACCCCTCGTCATGGAAGGACTATGAGTTGATAGACTCAGGTAACTTTGAGAAACTGGAACGTTTTGGACCATACACTCTAATACGTCCTGAACCACAGGCAATATGGAACAAGTCGCTGGACGAGGAGCAATGGAAGAAAAGTGCGCACGCCAAATTTGTTCGCGAGCAAAAGGATAAGTTCCGCTTTACTGATGATGTAAAAGGCGGATGGTCCCGCAGTCCGGGTATGCCCGAAAATTGGAATGTTCAGTATGAACATAATAGCCTAAGGATGACATTACGGTTGGCATTGACGGGATTTGGTCACGTAGGGATTTTTCCAGAACAGGGAGACAACTGGAATTTTATTCATAAAACGATCACCGATTGGGATATTCAGCGACCGCGGGTGCTCAACCTCTTTGCGTATACCGGTGCCGCTTCCGTTGTAGCACGCACCGCCGGTGCCGATGTGACTCATTGTGATGCATCACGACCCGGGCTGAACTGGGCAAATCACAACATGGAGCTCAATAACCTAAAGGATATTCGTTGGGTGTACGAGGACGCATTCAAGTTCGTGCGACGCGAAGAGAAACGTGGTAATAAATACAACGGAATTATTATGGATCCGCCACCCTACGGGCGAGGACCCGAAGGTGAGAAATGGACATTACAGGAACAACTCGATGAGCTTATTCGGATGAGCAGCGCATTGGTTGAAAAAAAGAACGGCTTCTTCATTCTGAGCATGTACGCAGTGGGATTGTCAGCTCTTGTTGGCTTGAATGTGGCAAAAAGCCATTTTGATATCAAGGATGGGGAATACGGAGAGTTTTTTCTTAAGTCAAAACAAGGCAGGGACCTTCCTATGGGTACTTTCCTTCGATTTAAACTGTAGATCCCCTGAAATTATCAATGAAAATTTGAAGTACAGTCTGACACAAAAGAATCAATCGATTTTTTAGTTAAAGACTGAGATTATCCCGCCGGGACGGGCGATTGTAGGAATTAATTCCGCGGCGATTTAAGAATACCCAATTTGTCTCTTTATCACCCAGATCATCCATAAACCTTTTCGCTGGCCTACCTATCGGCGCCAAAAAGTAGTATCTTTGCGCCCTAATTTGGATTAAAAAGTGAATTTGGAGGAGTTATGGAAGTAAGTAAGATCAGAAACATTGCCATTATTGCCCACGTCGATCACGGAAAAACGACCTTGGTGGATAAACTTTTGCACGCCGGTCACCTTTTCAGGGACAACGAAAATCCCGGTGAGCTCATCATGGACAGCAATGACCTTGAGCGCGAGCGTGGAATTACGATTCTGGCGAAGAATGTATCGGTTAGGTACAAGGATTATAAGATCAATGTTATTGATACTCCTGGTCACAGCGACTTTGGGGGAGAGGTAGAACGCGTACTCAACATGGCAGATGGATGCCTTCTCCTCGTTGACGCCTTTGAGGGTCCAATGCCACAGACTCGTTTCGTTTTGCAAAAAGCGTTACAGCTAGGTCTCAAGCCCATATTGGTCATCAACAAAGTGGATAAGAAGAATTGTACACCTGATGAAGTCCACGAGCAAGTGTTTGAACTGATGTTCACGCTAGATGCAACGGAAGAACAGCTCAATTTTCCAACTTTCTACGGGTCTGCCAAGCAAGGTTGGATGAGCACCGACTGGAAAACGCCAACGACAGATATCAATGCTCTTATAGAAGGAGTTCTGCAGTACATTCCTGAGCCCAGAGTGGACTCTGGCACAACTCAAATGATGATAACATCTTTGGAGTACTCGGCGTATATCGGACGCGTTGCCATTGGACGGGTTCAGCGCGGAAGTGTAACGCCTGGGCAACAAGTTTCACTTGTAAAGCGTGATGGAAAAATTGTTAAAACGCGCGTTAAAGAAGTCTATATATTTGAAGGTTTCGATAAGAAAAAGGTCGAGGAGGTGAAGGCTGGAGATATCTGCGCCCTGGTTGGATTGGAGGGTTTTGAAATCGGCGATACCGTCACGAATATTGAAAATCCTGAAGCGTTGAAATCTATTGCGATCGATGAGCCTACGATGAGTATGCTCTTCACCATTAACAACTCTCCTTTCTATGCGAAAGAGGGAAAGTTTGTGACGTCGCGACATATTAAGGAACGCCTCGAGAAAGAGCTTGAAAAGAATCTTGCTTTAAGATTGGGCGACACTGGTTCTGCCGATAGCTTTATCGTTTATGGACGTGGTGTGCTCCATTTGTCTGTATTAATTGAAACAATGCGTCGTGAGGGATATGAACTACAAATCGGACAACCTCAGGTGATCTTTCGCGAGATCAACGGGGTTAGGTGTGAACCCATTGAAGAGCTTACTATAGACTTACCGGAGCCAGTTGCCGGCAAAGCGATTGAAACTGTATCGCAACGTAAGGGTGAAATGGCAAACATGGAGCCCAAAGGCGATCGCATGATTCTGAAGTTCATGATCCCATCAAGAGGGATTCTTGGGTTGCGGAATTACCTCCTCAACGTTACTGCGGGGCAGGCTATCGTTACACACCGTTTCAAGGAATATCAGCCATACAAAGGAGAAATACCCGGTCGTATAAACGGTTCGCTTATTGTTATGGAGCAAGGTGAGGCTATTGCATACAGCTTGCATAACCTTCAGGATCGTGGTAAATTCTTCATCAATCCTGGTGAACCTGTTTACGAAGGTCAGGTGATTGGCGAACATAGCCGTGGCGGAGACCTGGTTATCAACGTCACAAAGACCAAGAAGCTTACCAACATGCGTGCTTCAGGTTCCGACGAGAAGATGAAGATAGCGCCTCCGTTGAAACATACGCTCGAAGAAGCTTTGGAATACATCCAGTCTGACGAGTATGTTGAGGTGACGCCGCAATCAATTAGGTTGCGCAAGATCTACCTAAATGAAAACGAGCGTAAGCGTTATAGTAAATAGTAATTAAAGCTTTTGGCCATCGATATGAACAATTTGTCTTTCATACGATTCGCGCGAACAACGGTGCTTCTGATGCTCATAAGCCCCGTATTTCTTGCAGCGCAGTCGGATAAAAGTAAGAATGTGGATATCATGGCACAGGCCGACACGTTGTTAGCGAAAGAGGACTTTACCGGTGCGCTTGCCCTGTACAATAAGATCATTGACAAATCCAAGACGGTAAGCGACGAAGACATTTCTGTTTTCTATAAACGCGCATTTTGTTACTACGGCCTGGAGCGTTTCGATCAGGCCCTCAAAGACATCAATCAGTATATCGAGAAGAAGCCCGACGACCAGGCAAAGCTATTACGTGCTTACATTAACCAGGAACTGGGCAACTATGAGGATCAGCTAAAGGATCTCAACCAATTCATAACGGCCCATCCTGAAAACCTTGAACTACTTCAGTGGCGGGCATCCGTGTTTATGGAGATGGAAAATTATAAGGACGCTCAAAAGGACATCAAGGTAATATTGAAGCACCAGGATTCACCCGAGTTGAAGTCTTACCTCGGTCTAACTTATTATTACCTCAATGATGCCGACAGTGCCCTGACGCTCTTTGATGAAGTAATTGCCCAGGACCCAAATCACATTCAAACATACCTGTATGCTGCATCGCTGACGCTTGAGCAGGACGCGTTTGAGCTTGCTCTTCAATATGTCGAACAAGGGTTGAAGAAAGATCCAACCAACAACACTTTATTGTTCTATAAAGGCATCGCGCTGGTCGAAACAGAAAAAGTAACGGAAGGATGCCGTTGTCTCACCAAAGTATTTGCCGCGGGTTTCGACGACGCTGGAGATTATCTCAAGAGTTATTGCTACGGGGTTGACTGATTGAAAAAGTCGATGGTCGATCAGTCCATGGTTCATGGTTCATAGTCCATAGTGGCTGCTTAGTCTATATAGTTGTTGCTGCTGCGGCCTTTGCGTGAAATTGGCTTTCTTTGATTGATGCGGAAACTACAAACGGCGGTAAGACCTACCCATCGACCTATGCAGCCATTGACTGACCAGCGGCGACTATGGACCAATCAACCATCGACTAACTAAACAGCTTTTTTGTATCAGCTACAATCCGTAAATTGGAATACACACTTGTGTTCCTCACCTAAACCTAGCACATGCAAAAAATTCTCGTTCCCTGTGATTTTTCGGAACAGTCGCTTAACGCTTTCCGCCTTGCTACTGACCTTGCTGATCAAACAAAAGGAGAAGTCCATCTCCTTCATGTTATCGAGGTTCCCGTTATGCACGATAGCCTTCTAATGCCAACACTTTCATTTGAAGCAACCCTCCTGAAAGAATTAAGTGACAATGCGGAGACCCAGTTCAAGAAGCTGACTGCTGATTTTCCTACTGAAACGCCGGTACTCACGAAAAATGTATTCGGCAATACGTCAGTGATGATCCTTGACTACATAATAGAACACCATATCGACTTGGTAGTGATGGGAACGAAAGGCGCCAGTGGTCTGCGCGAACTTTTGATAGGATCAAACGCCGAACGAATAGTGAGGAGATCATCGTGTCCAGTGATCACTGTTCGTGCGTACGAAAAGTTGAGAGGTATAAAAAATATCGTCTTTCCAAACTCGCTGGAGGAAGAACAAGAAGATCTCGTGGAGCATGTCAAAGTATTGCAGGGATTTCTGAAAGCATCGCTTCACATTGTGTGGATCAACACGCCAGGTAATTTCACCAGCGACAGCATCACGTTGATCAAATTGAAAGATTTTGCTAAGAAGTTTGGTTTGAAAGATTACACGCTTAATATCTTCAACGACAAGTACGAAGAATCTGGTGTAATCAATTTTTCGCATACCATCCACGCGGATATGATCGCGATGGGCACCCATGGGCGCAAAGGACTAAATCACATCATAAGTGGAAGTGTTGCAGAGGATGTTGTAAATCACATAGACTGCCCGATATGGACGTATACCATTAAGAAAGCGCGACCGGTCAAGCATTGAAAGTTAGTTAGTCCATGGTGTGAAGGTCCATGGTCCATAGTCCATAGTTAGATGGTCCATGGTCCATGGTCGATGGTCGATGGTTGTTTGGTCGATGGCCATGGTTGGTTGATTTGTCCATGGATTGTCAGTCCATAGATTAATGGTCCATGGTCGATTGTTAATGGCGAGCGTTGCCTGGTTAGTACGAGAATACTTTCAATCTTTTTTCCACTCCTTCATTTCATAAGAGGTCACTACAGAATCATTTGCGAAGAAGAAATACAATTTCTTAGAATAAACGGGATCTATATCAAATCCGTAATCAAGTTCTATTTGATAAGATATCGAAACGCTATCGCCATTGTCGGGGTTGCCCAATAGTTTTATTAGGTCAGAGTATTTCATACCCACGAGCTTGTAATTTGACAGTAGGTCACCAAGTTTTTTCTCTATCTGGAGATGGAGAACCTGCATCGCCTTTTCGTGCCCATCGTGGCGTTTCAAACTTCTTTTCACTGCAGGATAAGATTGCGATGAAAATGATGAATGTCGCAAAGCAGCGGATTGTTAGTTTTTTCATACCGTTTTTACACGACTTTGGGTGTTGACAATTCACCTGGTTGATGTACTCGGCCATCGTGTGACCAACAACCATTGACCATGGACTATGGACCATGGACTGACCATCCATCGACTACATATTCCTCCTATACTGCCCCCCAACTTCAAACAACGCCTTTGTGATCTGCCCGAGCGAACATACTTTACACGCTTCCATTAGTACATCGAAAATATTCCGGTTTTGGATTGCTGCGTCTTGAACATGCCGCAGACTTTCGGTTGCACGGCTTTGTCCGCCGAAGGCTTCCGTAGGCGGATTTCCATGAAACTGGTGAAGGTTGCGTAGCATTGAGATCTGATATTCTTTTTCTTCGGTGGTCGCCCTGATCACTTCTTGTGGAATAATTGTCGGCGATCCTTTCGAACTTAGGAATGTGTTAACACCAATGATAGGGTATGCACCTGTGTGCTTCAGCGTTTCATAGTATAAGCTCTCCTCCTGTATCTTACCTCGCTGGTACATTGTCTCCATCGCGCCAAGCACGCCGCCACGCTCCGTTAAGCGGTCAAACTCTGTAAGCACAGCCTCTTCAACTAATTCCGTGAGCTCTTCGATAATAAAGGCTCCCTGTAATGGATTCTCATTTTTTGCCAGGCCTAGTTCCTTATTAATAATGAGTTGTATGGCCATCGCCCTGCGGACAGATTCTTCCGTTGGAGTAGTGATCGCTTCATCGTAGGCGTTCGTATGCAAAGAGTTGCAGTTATCATAGATGGCATACAACGCCTGTAAAGTTGTTCGTATATCATTAAAATCGATCTCTTGTGCGTGCAATGAACGGCCAGAAGTTTGGATATGATATTTCAGCATCTGTGCCCTTGCATTGGCGCCATATTTATTTTTCATCGCTTTCGCCCATATCCTCCGGGCTACACGTCCAATTACGGCGTACTCCGGGTCGATGCCGTTACTGAAGAAAAACGACAGGTTTGGAGCAAACTCGTTGATATCCATTCCGCGGCTTAGATAATACTCCACATAAGTAAATCCATTGGCTAATGTAAAGGCCAGTTGTGTTATAGGGTTAGCGCCTGCCTCTGCGATGTGGTATCCGGAAATAGAGACCGAGTAAAAGTTGCGTACACCACGGTCGATAAAATATTGCTGTACATCACCCATAAGTCGCAGCGCAAACTCTGTTGAAAAGATGCACGTGTTCTGCGCCTGATCCTCTTTTAATATGTCGGCCTGAACGGTTCCTCTAACCTGTGTGAGTGTATCGTCTTTGATCTTTTGATATACATCCATCGGCAGCACCTGGTCGCCGGTAACACCTAGCAGCATTAATCCCAATCCCTGATTACTTTTTGGCAGCGCACCCTGATAGCCTGGGCGTAATGACTCCCTTCCTTTATAGATCAAGTCAATCTTTTTGGACACGTCAGACTCGAGTCCATTTTTTCGGATGTAGATCTCACACTGTTGGTCTATGGCGGCGTTTAAAAAATATCCCAACAGCATAGGTGCCGGACCATTGATGGTCATCGACACCGACGTTTTTGGATCCGCAAGGTTAAAGCCGCTGTATAATTTTTTTGCGTCGTCAAGGCAGCATATGCTTACACCTGAGTTGCCGATCTTTCCATAAATGTCCGGCCGATAGTCCGGATCATTCCCATAAAGTGTCACCGAATCGAATGCAGTGGAAAGACGTTTCGCAGGCATTGCCTGACTTACGTAATGAAACCGGCGGTTGGTGCGTTCAGGACCGCCTTCGCCCGCAAACATTCGCGTGGGATCTTCACCCTCACGCTTGAATGGATAGATTCCGGCAGCGTAGGGAAATTCACCGGGAACATTTTCAAGCAAGGTCCATCTTAACAGATCGCCCCAACTGCGATACCTTGGCAAAGCTACTTTAGGGACCTGCGTATGAGAAAGAGATTCAGTGTGCGTCTGTATGGCTATTTCTTTATCACGTACCATGAACTTGAACAATGGATCTTTGTAACGTTTCACCTTTTCCGGCCACGTTTCAATTATTCTCCAGTTCTTGGGATCGAGATTGAGTTTCAACCGGTCAAACTCCGCCTGCAGTACACGTTTGACGTCCGCATTCTCTTCGCCAAAAGTTTCAAGTGTTTTCGAAATTGCGTAAAGTTTTTCCGCTACAGTTACTTGATCTTCCACCCATTTGTCGTAAGACCGGTTAGCTTCCGCGATCTCGCTCATGTAACGTGTACGATGAGGGGGAATCACAAAAATCTTCTCCGACATCTCGCGCGTAATGCTAAACGATGACTTGAGCGGTGCTCCGGTCTTTTCCGTTATCCGGTCAACAACACATTTATAGAGCTGATTTGTACCGGGATCATTGAACTGAGAAGCAATAGTTCCGAATACAGGCATGTCGTCAGGCTTTTCGTTCCAGCGTTGATGATTCCGCTGATATTGTTTTTTTACATCGCGTAAAGCGTCGAGAGCTCCCCGTTTGTCAAACTTGTTCAGCGCAATAATGTCGGCGAAGTCAAGCATGTCGATCTTTTCAAGTTGTGTCGCTGCACCGTACTCCGGCGTCATCACATACAAGGCAACATCGCTGTGGTCAAGTATTTCGGTATCGCTTTGCCCTATTCCTGAAGTCTCAAGGATAATCAGATCATAATTGGCTGCCTTCAGTATCTGAACAGCTTCTTTCACATAAGCTGACAGTGCGAGATTACTCTGACGTGTAGCCAGTGAACGCATGAACACACGTGGATTGTTTATTGCGTTCATTCGGATACGGTCTCCCAATAACGCTCCTCCGGTTTTGCGTTTGGATGGATCAACAGAAATAAGTGCAATGGTTTTATCCTTGAAGTCAATAAGGAAGCGGCGAACGATCTCATCCACCATGGACGATTTTCCTGCTCCGCCTGTACCTGTTACGCCAAGCACGGGAACAACAGCTCTTTCTGCCAGCCCCTTAATTTTTACAAAGGTTTCCTTATGGCTGTCATAGAAATTCTCCGCGGCCGATATCAATCGGGCAATAGCCAGCGGGTTCTTCGTCTTCAGGCCGTCAATTTCATTTGAAAGATTGTTACCGGTTGGAAAATCACTTTGTTCGATAAGATCATTTATCATTCCCTGCAGTCCCATAGAGCGACCATCATCGGGTGAATAGATCCTTGTAATTCCATAGTCCATCAACTCCTTGCTCTCATCCGGAAGGATAACACCGCCACCTCCTCCGAAGATCTTAATGTGTCCTGCACCTTTCTGCTGCAGGAGGTCATGCATATACTTAAAGTATTCGTTATGGCCGCCTTGATAGCTCGTCATCGCAATGGCCTGGGCATCTTCCTGTATGGCTGTGTTCACCACTTCCTCAACACTTCGGTCATGGCCAAGATGAATAACCTCCACACCTGTAGCCTGAATTATCCGACGCATGATATTGATGGCAGCATCATGTCCATCGAACAGACTGGCTGCTGTAACAATCCTTATTTTATTTTTTGGTTTGTAAGGTTCGGGTGCCTCGTGGCCTGCCAGGTTTTGCGGCTTCTTATTCGTTTTTTCTGAGGTTGTAGTCGTGCTCATTCGCGGATGCAGATGTCAGCTCAAAAATAACCAGAAGCGAAGTATTAAGCTAACAGTTATTAGGATCTTGTAGGGATGCAGAATTACATTGCACCAATATGCGCGCCTTATTAATCATTATTTGTTTCTTTTCGTGCTCGACGGAACAACAGACCGGTAAAGTCGTCAAAGTTGTTGACGGCGATACGTTCGACCTGATGTCCGACAAAAAGATACGGATCCGGATGTTTGGGATCGATTCACCTGAACGCGGACAATCTTTTAGTGTTAAAGCAAAGGAATTCACGGCAGGACTTATCGCGGGAAAAGAGATTACTGTCACGATTATTAACAAGGACCGATACGGGAGATTTGTTTGTGATGTCTATCTCGATAATGGTACGTCTGTGAATGCGGAAATTGTAAAAGCTGGGTACGCATGGCACTTTACGCGTTACAGCAATGATGATGAGCTCGTACGACTACAGGAAGAGGCACGCGCAAGTAAAAGAGGATTGTGGCAGGACTCCAATCCAGTTCCGCCATGGGAATTCAGGAGAAGGTGAGGGTTTGAAGTACAATGACGTAATTCGTTATCTTGCATGCCATGAGTTTCAAGAAGATCCTTCGCTTCATCGCAATTTTTTTTATTGTAGTTATAGGATTGATTGGTTTGTTTTTTGTCGTCGCAGTTGTTCCGATTGACCGCAGCATTGACAGGACTGAACTCTTAACTGCTATGACCAACGAAATGGATACACTACCGGAAGTTCCGACGGCGGGAGGAAGCTTCATGGTGGGCCATGCGAAAGAAAATCTAACTCCGCCACATCCCACAGCCACGGCGGGGTATGGCAAACGGATAGGGAAATTATATGAATCTGTTCATGATTCCATATACGTCCGCACGCTTATTTTCGACAATGGCATTAACCGTGTAGCTATAGTTAGTGCTGATCTTTTGATCATTCCACCGACAGTAACCGCGTTATTGGAAAAGGAACTTCCTGAGATCGGATTCACTTTAGACAACACTTATCTCGGTGCTATTCATACGCACAACAGTATAGGGAATTGGGGAAAAGGCGCAACGACCTTCTTATACGGCCCCTATAACGATTCGATCGTACACTTTATCGCCGACAAGATAAAAAGCAGTATCCTAAGAGCTTCGCAGAACTTAAAGCCGGCAACCCTGAAGGGCGGAACAATACCGTTGGATGAAATTGTTCAAAATCGTATGATAGATAACGGGCCGGTCGATTCGTTGCTTCGTGTTATTGAAATTCACCACAGCGACAGCAGCAAATTGTTGTTGATGAGCTTCACCGCTCACGCTACCTGTCTATTTGCTCGCGATCTTGTTCTTTCACGGGATTATCCCGGCAAATTAGTAGACACCATTGAAAAGCAGGGATATGATTTTGTGATGTTTATGGCCGGCGCAGTTGGAAGCCATGCGGGAAAAGTTCCGGAACAAGGATGGAGTTGTGTCGACGTAATGTCTGAAGAAGTTGCAAAAGGTTTTTTATCGAACCGCGATCGACTTTTTTGTGTGAATGATTCTACGTTGGTAATGCACAGAGTGCCGCTGTTGCTTGGGGAAACACAGGTAAAAGTACTGAAAAATTGGCGTCTTCGTCCATGGACGTTTGATTTGGCTTTCGGAGATTATCCTGAATTTCTTACTGTCTTGAGAGTGGGAAATATTGTGATGCTCGGTGCGCCGTGTGACTTCTCGGGAGAATTCAATCGATCTATTGATTCGCTGGCTTTGCGTCACGGCTTGCATGCTATGGTGACCAGCTTTAACGGGGGATATATTGGTTATGTCACACCAGGTAAGTACTACGATGTAGATCATCATGAGACGCAACTAATGAATTGGTATGGTCCTGGTAATGGCGAGTATATCGAAGAGTGTATGGAAAGGCTTATGTTGACGGTTGTCCGTTAATCGTTAATTGTTGTTCGTGGGTGTGTGCAGGGGAGTGGGTGAATATCGAACGCCGAATGTCCAATGTCGAAAGAAATACATTGCGGAAACTTTGAGTTTTTGCGTCTCTGCGGTAAAACATGCCCTCACTCACACACTTAAATATCTATTTCCATTTATGAAGAAACAAATAATTACGACTCTTGCTGTACTGACGTTGCTGGCAGCCTGTCAGAAGAAAGAAGCAGCAACTGAAACCACCACGGACACAACAATTTTTCGCCTTGACTGGGAGGCGATGAGCACCATGTTAATCAGAAGGATGAATATTGAACCTGGTGAAAAGATTTTGATCGTAGCAAGTCCGGGCAGGTTTGACGCAATGATTCCGCTGCTTAAAGAAAAGATAGAAACCTCCAAAGGTGAATATCTGGGAACGATAAGTGTAGACACAGGGAATTGGCCGGAAGAATGGAAATCCGAATTTGTTAATGAGACAGCGAACATGTCGGTTGAGGCAATGGCTGAACATTTTAAAGGTGTAGATCTCGCGATCATGATGCCTGGAGCAACTGTTACACATGCTCCTTATGCCGCGATGCAGAAAGTCCTTCAAAAAGGATCGGGCAGAACTATCCACTATCACTGGGCAGGAGCGTATAGCCTCGACGGTGCTTTGTTGCCTGTGAGTGAGGAGATGGACAAAGTATATCAGCATGCTTTACTAAACACCGACTATCGAATGATATCCGGGCTTCACCAGTTTTTCGAGGAAGCAACACGCAAGAGTGAGATACACGTAACGACGCCGCTGGGTACCGATATAAGATTTTCCATAGGCGACCGCCCTCTCACAAAGCAAGATGGCGATGCGTCAAAAGGGCGGACCACTTACGCCAAAAATCTGATTGATCGTGAAATCGAACTACCAGCTGGCGCTGTTCGCGTGGCTCCCGTCGAAGAAACTGTCAACGGAGTAATTGCATTTCCCGATGCTGAATGGGCTGGTAAAGATGTAAAGGGATTGATGTTAACAATCAAAAAAGGAAAGATCGTTGATATTAAAGCGAAATCCGGCCTTGACGCGGTAAAAGAGGAACTGCGCGTCGCTGGATCTGCGGGCGAATGGTTTCGCGAGTTCGCACTCGGTTTTAATCCATTGTTGGCCATTCCGCGAATCGGTCCCAGGTGGATACCCTATTATGGTTACGGCGCCGGCGTGGTAAGGCTATCATTAGGCGATAACTCGGAACTGGGTGGCAAAGTAACGGGAGGTTATGTAAGATGGAATTTCTTCACGGACGCAACGGTCAGCATAGGCGAGATGAGGATTGTGGTCAATGGCAGAATGCGTTAATATAGCATAGAGGTCACTAAATAAATAACGAATGGATGTTACGCTTGAAAACAAGGATCTGATTACTAAAGTACATTCAAAAGGTGCGGAACTTTTCAGTGTGTTTAATCGCAATACCGGACTGGAATACCTATGGAGTGCCGACCCTGCATTTTGGGGAAAGTCATCGCCGGTTCTTTTCCCGATAGTTGGAACCTTAAGAGACGACAAATTTATTTTCCATGGAGATAGTTATGCACTATCGCGGCATGGCTTTGCAAGAGATGCATCCTTTGAAATAATCAAGCGTGATAGTGACAAAGTGCGTTTCACGCTAAAAAGTGATGAGACTTCTTTGAAAAAGTACCCATTCAACTTCTCGCTTGCGATAATGTATTCGTTGCAAGACAATTTTCTGCAGGTCGAATACGTAGTTGAGAACACTGGTAAGGAGGACATGTTCTTCTCGCTAGGTGCTCATCCCGCCTTTAGAGTTCCGTTGGTTGAAGGAACGGATTATGAGGATTATTATTTGGAATTCAATAAGAAAGAAACGGCGCCAAGGTGGCCGATCAGTGCGAAAGGACTCATCGAACAAAAGTCCATTCCTTTTTTTGATCATTCTGACCGTATTGATCTCAGCAAGAAACTATTCCTTGAGGATGCAATCGTTTTAAAGCATTTAAATTCGAATCGTATCTCGCTGAAATCAGCTGGGCACTCACATGGCCTCGACTTTTACTTTGATGGATTTCCCTATATCGGACTTTGGGCAGCTCCCAATGCCGACTTCGTTTGCATTGAACCCTGGTGTGGGATCGCCGACTCAGTCAGTCACGATCAGGACCTTACAACCAAAGAAGGTATTGAAAAGGTTGGTCCGAAGTCGTCATGGTCACGTATGTGGAAAGTAGGGTTTTTTTAGATGAGGGATTTTTTTAACATACCCGATCCAGCTGACTTCTTCATTCAATAATTTTCCCCTTATTTATACCGTGAACAACGCAAGACATTACTTTGCCGGAATAGCTGCTTTTATCATCTGGGGATTCTTTGCACTTCCGTTGCGTGCAATAAGCGATTATTCCACAGGAGCAATACTTTATTTCAGGATCTTTTTTTCGTGCGTCGTATTGCTTGTAATCATTTTCGGTTTCAAGAGAGCGGACTTGAAAAAAGATCTTGCTGTGTTGAGGAGTCTTTCACCGTCAGATCGAAAAACCACGATCCTGCTCACCATGGCAGGAGGAGCACTGCTCATTGTTAACTGGTTAACATTCATTTATATCGTCAATAATATAAATATTAAGACGGCATCCTTTGCTTATATGATATGTCCGGTCATAACGGCACTGCTTGGTTACTTTATGCTCAAGGAAAAGTTGACAAGCTTGCAATGGACGGCGGTAGCATTGTGTGCTATTAGTTGCATCTTGATGGGTCTAAACTCAAGTCTCGAGCTTGGATACAGTTTTCTCACCGCTTTTACTTATGCACTTTACCTTGTCTCACAACGCCGAAACCAGGGATTCGACAGGATGATCATGCTGGGAGTACAGGTATTGTTTTCGTTCGTGATCCTGAACTTCTTTTTCAGCGCACTTGTAAAAGAGCTTCCTGTGAGCGGACGATTTTACAGCGTGACCTTTCTGATCGCTGTGCTGTTTACGGTACTTCCTCTGTTTCTGAACCTTTTTGCGCTCAACAAAATAAATTCTGCAACCATTGGCATCCTGCTATACCTGAACCCGATCTTCAACTTTTCCATCGCCTTTATCGTGTTCAAGGAGAAAATCAACACAATACAGATCATTAGTTATTCGATTATTGTAATTGCCCTCATCCTTTTCAATTATCCGGTATTCAAGAAGGTCAGAGGTGCAATGGTAGAAAAATTCACCTGACCCATTGAGCACTCAATTGAACACAACACTGGACACAATTCTCGGGATCGATTATCCGATCATCGTGGCACCTATGTTCCTGATCTCAAACACAAAAATGATAAAGGCTGCGTTGTCGGCTGGTGTCACGGCAGCATTTCCCGCGTTGAACTACAGAACAGATGAAGACCTGGTGAAAGCTTTGAATGAGATTAAGGCCTTTTCATCGAAACCATTCGGAGTAAATCTCATAGTCAATAAGTCGAATCCGAAATACAAACCGCAGCTGAACATACTGCTGGAACATCGACCGGCATACATTATTACGTCGTTGGGAAGTCCACGTGAGGTTATTGAAAAATGTCAGCCGCTAGGCATCAAAGTTTTTTGTGATGTGGTTGATCTGAAGTATGCAAAGAAGGTTGAAGATCTTGGAGGAGACGCGTTGATTGCTGTTAACAACAGGGCAGGGGGTCACGCGGGACACCTTTCACCAAGGGATCTTATAACGCAACTTACTGAGAACTGCAGTGTGCCTGTTATTTCAGCAGGCGGTATTGGCAAAGGGACGCAATTGAAGGAAGCAATGGACTGGGGTGCAGCGGGTGCATCCATCGGTACGATCTTTATTGCGTGTGAAGAATCTGATATTTCTCCTGAGTACAAGCAAGCAATGATCGAGTATGGCGAAAGTGACATTGTGATGACAACAAAACTATCAGGCTCACCGCTCACGGTTATCAATACACCTTATGTCCAGCAGCTCGGAACAAAAGCCACCGTGCTTGAATGGATATTGAATAACAACAAGACGTTGAAAAAGTATGCGAAGATGTTACTGGCGTTGCGTGGAATGAAAAAGGTGGAACGCGCTGCCTTTAACGCGACGTACAAGACTCTTTGGTGTGCCGGGCCTTCGATAGAGCATGTAACTTGCATTCAGCCGATAGCAAGTATTATTAAGACGCTTGTAGATGAATTCAATCTAAGCAAGTCTGAATCAGGTAATAGAAGGATTGCGCAATGAAAGCAGTATCAATCAGTGAGATAAAAAAAGAGTTGACAAACCTCGATGGCAAAACCTTACAGGAAATTTGCTTGCGGTTGGCAAAATACAAATTGGAGAACAAAGAGCTGCTTACTTATCTGCTATTTGAAGCCCACGATGAATCCTCTTATATAAGCCTGGTAAAAGAGGAAATTGATCAACTCTTTGCTGCATTACCACAAGGCAACGTTTACTACATAAAAAAAAGTCTGAGAAAAATACTTCGACTCACAAACAGGCAAGTAAAGTATTCTGGCCAGGCAGCGACCGAAGTTGAAATCCGTATTTATTTTTGCTCCAGGATAATTTCAGCCGGCATTCCGTTGCAGAAGAGCCAGGTGCTCACCAATCTCTTTGAGCAACAGTTAAAGAAGATCGAAACCGTGATCGCAAAACTTCCCGAGGATCTTCAATACGACTATCACCGTGATTTTGAATCGTTGAAGACAAAGTAAGAAATTTGCATCTACCGGGGATTTGCTTTTATTGCATTGCCAACCAAAATCCATTGACGCATGAACGAGAAAGCTCACTGGGACAAAATCGCCACCAGATACAATGAAGAGATCTTCGATGTTTTCAAAAGTGACCGTGACAAAAGATTGGCTCACTATTTCCGAAAACACTCAAATGTTAAACACGATGCCATCGATTTTGGATGTGGTACCGGAAAAGCATTTCAGTACCTGTCACCTGCATTCAAAAAAGTTCATGCGATAGATATCAGTTCGCAATGCCTGATAACTGCTAAAAAGAGGGGTTTTCCCAACGTTACATTTGGAAGACAGGATCTTTCGAAGCGAAACCTCCGGCTTCCAACGGTCGATTTTGTCTTTTGCTGCAATGTAATTATGCTTCCGGAGATCAGTAAGAATCAAGTCATGTTCGACAATATCTATCGTAGTCTTCGTAAAAATGGAAGCGCATTGATAGTTATCCCTTCGTTAGAGTCGATCATGTTTTCGTCGTGGCGTTTGATCGATTGGTACGGCCGCGAGGGAGTAAGTCCGGCGGAAATCCCCTCATCAGAACTCGCCTACTTCAAGGGGAATAAAAGAGACATCCTTGAGGGTATTATTTACATTGACGGAGTTGCCACAAAACACTACTCGCAATCAGAGATAGAGGTACGGATCGAAAGGTCGAATCTTGAATTGACTGCAGTGGAGAAACTGGAGTATGATTGGGATTCCGAATTTTCTGCGCCTCCCATGTGGATGAAGTCGCCTTACCCCTGGGATTGGTTGGTCGAATGCAAAAGGGTTAAATAATCAGGAGCCTTATCAGTTAAAGTAACGCCAGTTTGATACCTGTTCCACGAATGCCGGCAGGGAGGAGGGATGCAGAACGGCGCAAAACAGTAGTCCAAACAGCGCTCCATAAAGGTGTGCATCGTGATTGATGTTGTCGTTCGATTTTCTTCCCATGTAAAATGAAAATACCAGATATAATGTACCCACGATAAACCCGGGAGCGCGAAAGAAATAGATGTATATATCGTCCAGAGGATTCAAAATAATAGAGGCAAAGATAATGGCAGCTACACCACCTGAGGCACCAAGAGAATTATAGCCGGGATTATGCCGGTTTTTGAAGTACGTCGGAAGGTCAGAAACTACGATAGCCATGACGTATAATATGATAAAGTAGGTGCCGCCCCAACCTCCAAATATTCGGCTGAATTCTATTTCGATGTTCCGGCCGAAGAAGTAAAACGAAAACATGTTCATGAACAGGTGCATGTGGTCCTTGTGGATAAAACCAGATGTCAAAAACCTGTAGTATTCATTCCGGGTGGAAACCAGGTAGGGATTCATCATCATGCGACTAGTGGCGATCGCATTTTTGAAACAGAAAAAACTGATTAAGACGGTAAAACCAATTATGGAATATGTGATTGGCAAGGCTAAATGTGATTAAATTGTAAATAGATTGCGTGCAAATGCATTTGCTCCAATAATACGGCAAAATTTGCAGGCTTGCATCACAAAGAATTACGACATCTTACCTGGTACGACTCCATTTGCGGATGAAAGATTTTAAGAAATACTACACACTTACTGCTGAGCCAGACGAAGTTTATCTGGCCATTACAAAACCTGAAACCATTCAACTGTGGACTGGTGAACCAGCCGAAATGTCGTCCGAACCAGGAACCGAATTTTCACTTTGGGACGGAAGCATTGTGGGCAGGAATCTTGAATTTGAGCCCGGACGGAAGATCGTTCAGCAATGGTATTTTGAAGGACATGATGAGCCTTCCATTGTTACGATCAAGCTTCACCCAATGAAAACCGGTACTTCGGTTGAGCTGAAGCACACGAATATTCCCGATGAAGACTATGAAGATATCGTTGACGGATGGAATAACGTCTACTTTGCTTCGTTGGCTGAATTCTATGCCCCATAGGTTCAGTTAGTTCGGCGAACGTAGGTGGAGTTAACTTTAAAAGGATACTTGTTTTCAGCCATCCATAGTGAAAATAAATGGCACGTCGGTATGGCTAGAACACTTTAATCCTTCCTATCTTTAGTTCTGAATTGTGACCTTGTTAAAACAGGGAGAATGATTGCAACTAATGCCGGGTAAAAAAGGTTAAATAAGTATTCAGTGTTAGTGGTTGCCCGGTTATCAGTAAATAGTAGTCGCAAATGAAATATTGTCTATTTCTGGCGTTCGTTTTTTTTGACCTTATGATCGCATCCGCAAACCAGGTTAGTCCTGCTGCAGATGACGACGTCGATCTTTCATTAGCCAACATGACGCTTACCGCTGGCGATGAAAAAAACTTTCAATACACCTTCAATTTGACAAACAGCGGCACCTCTGAAGTTCAGGGGTACAACATGAAGCTTACCTTCTCCGCAAATGATGTTCTTGACGCGTCCGACAACTTTGTCATCATCGTACCTCTTACCGATGCGGCGGCCCAATGGATCGGTCCTGCTCAAACTTTATTAAAGACAGAACACTATTACGCAAGCTCGCCTGCCGGATATCTGCCGGTGGGATCTTGGTATGTTTTTGCAGAGATTAACTACGATAGAATTGTAGCCGAAACGAATTATACCAACAACTCCGCGCGCTCCACAAATAAGATCACGGTTGGTAGTTACACAATTCCGTTTCCAAAGAATCCCACAATAACTGCTATAACCGAAAACTCTTTTATGATCAACGCCTTTTTCGACGGGGATCTGACAGACATCTATTATAAGGTACAGGCAAACGGCGCACTCGTACCAAACACGACGACAATGTTCGCATCGACTCCGATCTATCCCTGGGAAAGTGACGTAACTGTGTCAGGACTTGGACCGGCATATGCGTACGATGTTTACGTAATGGGCGAATTTCCCGACGGTAAAGTAACAGTGATCTATAAAATTGATGTGACTACGCTGGGAACGGTAGCACCTACCCTCAGCCTTTCTCAATCGCAGCTCACGTTAAGCCCCGCCAATAAGAACAATGACTCAGCGCCCGGTTCTTACACAATTACCGGTTTCCATCTCACGTCAAATGTCATTGTATCTGCCACCGGCCAGATGGTCGTTTCGAAAGATAATGTAACGTTCAGTCCTCAGATAACTTTTCTGGCCTCGGCCTTTAATGGATCGGTGGCTCAAAATGTCTACGTCAAATATCTGACTGATGGATCTACGGGTGTAAAGACGGCAACTATCAACAACGCGTCGGCTGGAGCAACTACTCAACCGGTAAGCGTATCGGTATCAGTTTACGATCCTGTCAATGGAAGTTTTAATGATCTTACATCTTTGGACGAGACTGGGTGGTCAGCTTTCAGCGTGCTTGGGTATCATACCTGGACATTGGTGGATCTCGAGGCATCGCCACCCGATCAGCGGGTCGAAGGAGTGGATAAAGGTATTCAGATCGATGGTGCTCTAAATGGAATTACACCCAATGAAGATTGGCTGATTTCTCCGGAGATCAATCTTTCTGGTTTCGAGTACGAACCAACAATAAAATTCAGGTCGTACTCTTCGGGCACAGGCGCAACGTTAAAACTGCGGTATTCGGCCAACTATACGGGAACGGGCGATCCGCGATTGGCAACATGGTTCGAGGCTGACGTGGAATTTCCTGAAGTCAATTCTAACAAATGGGAGAATACATCTGTGGTTGTGCTCAATAAGGAAAGCAAAATATACTTTGCCTTCGTTTACACCTCCACAGTATCGGCAGCTACAAAATGGACATTAGATGACTGGTCCATCAAAGACAATCTCCTTTCCATTCCTTCGACGGTACTTTCCTACGCAGACGTTGAAGTTGGAACTTCTTCAGCATCACAAAGTATTCTGGTGAAGATTGCCGGATATGGCGACATAACCGTGACTGCTTCATCAGGCTTCCAGGTTTCCCTTAACAATTCGACGTTCAGCTCGAGCGTGGTCATTCCGGAAAGCGAGGCCGAGAGCGGCAAAACCATTTATATTCGGTTCACACCGACGAGCCAGGCCCAGGGCTTACAAGGCACATTGACATTTACGTCAACAGAATTGTCAGTTGTGAAGAATAACCTGGTTGGGTCATCATTATTTACAACTGCCACTAGCAAGGCACTGGAAACCTCGAATTTCATTTATCCAAATCCAACGAGCGGCCCGGTTCACATTGACACGCAGGCTTTCTATAGCCAGACGGGCGAAATGCCTGTATGGATCGCAAATGGCATCGGAGGTACTGTAGCTCATTTCTCGTCAACTTCTGGCTCGCTCGAGGCAAATCTGAGCGACGTAATTGCCAACCTGAAGCCCGGCCTCTATTATATCACCGTTCAAACTGATAAGGCCATTTTCCGCAATAAACTGGTAAGGGAGTAGCCCACTTCAGGTTCTGGCGATTTTCCCGCGGCCATAAAAGCCTTTCGATAGCTTGAAGAAATCCTTCCGATCAACGAAATTTGTCGGGTCAAAATATAGATATTAATGGACAAACCGGTGTTGCCTTCGTGCGGGTCTAAGGTGACCATTAAAGAACCCCAACGGAAAGTCAAACCAGAGCTCGACCCTGAGTTATTGGTTTCAGTCGAACCACAATCATTGACCGATTCTCATGTTTATGTTCACTGCTATTTCCAGAATGAATGGAAAGATGCACTGGTGAGAATCTGGAAGACAACTTTTTTGGTTGACCATGCAACCGGAATGAAATCCGGTTTGGTTCATGCAGAAAATATCAGCCTCGCGCCCCTCTGGACTATTATCCCGGATAACATAACGCACAACTTCCTGCTCATCTTTGGCGCGCTGCCTAAAGGATGTAGTCAATTTGATCTTATTGAAGAAATTCCGCAGCCTGGAGGATTTTGTGTGAAGAATATTCAGCGTAATCAACGCGATGTTTATCACGTGGACATCTAGTGCCGGTCACAAAGTTCACTACGAACCACAAAGTTCACGACGTATTTTTACGTCCACATAGTGATCTTCGTGCGTCCTTTGTGATCGTGGTGACCCTGCATTATGAAGCTCTTAGCTCACCCAGAGAGTACAGGAATTCTGTCACTTAAGCTACTACTACTGCTATACAGTGCTAAACCGCAATTTCAAATCGTTGATCGTTAATTGTTAATCGTTAATTTTCCGCACCATGATCGGAGGAGACGATCAACAATTAGCAATCAACGATTAACAATTTACGATTGAGATTGTAGATTGCTGCAAGATTTCATTGTTAAAAAACGAAGGATTAGGTTGATTCAGAATCCAAGACCGAGTTGGTTCTCGTCTTTAACTTTGATTGATTTTACTTTACCCTGCACAACAGATACAACTTCTTTGGTCCTGATATACAATACGTACCCCTCGACATCCGTATAGTTCATTTTATGCAGGATCTCGATGTAATCACGCACTTGTTTTTGATCAGCTTTCGATGGGATTCCTGTTTTGAAATCAACAACAACTGCTTTCCGGCTCTTTAGCATGAGCCTGTCTATACGGTTCTCAAGACCTGATGGCAAGAGGATCGGTATCTCCGTTCGAACTTCCCAGGAAGGATCAAACCAGGACGCTACCTGGGAATTGGTTAAAAGTTCACGCAATTGATCGTTTACAATCTCTTTTTGATCAGCTGTTATCAGTCCTTCGCGAACCATCTGATCCAATGTATCCGGGATTTGATGCGCATAGGCAATGCGTGACAACACCGTATGAATATGTATACCGTAGCTGATCTTTTCGAGCTTATCCGCTTCCTGCGATTCAAAAAAGTTTGCCGCTTGCTGTTTGATCACAATCTTATCTCGCCATAGGAACGACGCGTATGAGGACAGCCCGATGGTATCCAATGTCTCGGATATTTCCTGCGATGGATGTAAGGTCCTTTCGTTCGATGTGAATTCCCCCTTTGCAAGATCCCAACTTTTGTCTGACGGGTAGCCATGCTGTATGCTTTGGTAGAGCAATTGAGCTACACCTTTTCGGACATTCCTGACTTCCGGATGAGGTGCAGTAACGATCAAGCCGTGCTCTGCCCGGGTGAGGGCAACGTACATGAGGTTGAGGTTATCAAGATAACTGCGTGTGCGCTCTTCATCGTAAAAGCTGGCAAAGAGAGTTTCCTTGAGCGTGCTCGAATATTTTACCGGCAAATAACCCGCCTCGTTGAAGGGCTCTGTTTGTGACGTCACCCAAAGGTTGGGAGCCTGCCATGTGTCGTGATCGAGACCCCATGCACAAAAAGGGACGATAACGTACTTAAACTGTAACCCTTTCGCTTTGTGAATGGTAAGTATTTGAACGGCATCTACTTCGCCCGATACCTGAATTGATTTTTTTGTCTTGTTATCTTCCCACCATTCCAGGAACGCGCCAAGATCATTCTTTTCGCGGCTGTAAAACTCGAGCACAAGATTTTGAAACGTGATAAGATACGCGAGCTCGCCTGTAATTTCTCCAAGTTTGAAAATGGATACGAGCGTTTCCGTCAGTTCGAACAGAGGCAACTTCTTTAAAAAAGTCTTTTCTTTAGTGAATGCTGGCGGAAGGTTGTTTTCAAATATTGATTGGTTTGTCACAGCAAACACTTCTACCAATGAACGGTCTGGTTCGTGAAGTTTTGCGAATTCATAAGCAAGTTGGGCACGCGCAACGGCATCGTCAGGATTTAACAGATATCTCATTGCGGCTAGCAGGAGGTTTACCGACGAAGCTCCATCGAGACGCAACGATTCGTTGGAGACTACCTCATATTGGAATCCGGCCTTGGCGTGTCCCGAGTTCTTGTATTGCAAAAGCTCAGCGACGATCTGTTGCCCCTCTTCATTCCGCCGCACAAGAATAGCTATATCTTTCAGTGATGCTCCTAGCTCCTGTAGTTCTTCAAGATATGCGGGAATGGAATGAAGCGCCTGATCCTTCCACTTTAACTCTTCTTCATCTTTCAGAAATTTAACATTTACAAAGCCTGCTTCCCCCCGTGATGCTATCTGACGAACGTCCCGATAGGCCTCAACTGAAATAGGGTGACCCGTTTCTATAGAAATTACGGCAGAAGCCTGCTGGAACACCGTATTGTTGAAATCTACTACAGATGATGAGCTTCTAAAATTGCTGTTCAACTCATTAACTGAGATTCTCTCAGAGCCTATATTTTTTTCAACCTCCTGTTGAAGCAGTTTCAAATCGCCTCCACGCCAGCGGTAAATTGCCTGCTTAACATCGCCAACGACCAGGCTGGTGTAACCCTGGTCAAGACTGTTTGTCAGCAATGGCAAAAAGTTTTTCCATTGCATTGAAGAAGTATCCTGGAACTCATCGATCAGGTAATTCTTGTAAAAGGAGCCGACCTTTTCATAAATAAAAGGTGTATCGCTGTCCTGGATTACGCCGTTGAGAAACTTTGGTGCATCGGCAAGAAGCATGAGATTATTTTCGTCCTTGTATTCCTTGAGCTTGCGCGAGATGTCGGCGACCAGTCCGAATACATAAAGGTTCTGCAGTACAATGTCGGCACTGACGCTTTTGTTGAAATGATTATCGTACAATTGAATCAATTCACGGATGATCGGAACAAGTTTTTTGTCTGCGACTTCGATCATACGTTTTGCGTTCGCGAGCTTGCTGTTGGGCCAATTCGACGCGACGGTAAATTCGCCCCTGATGCGCTGCGAGGGTTCAAGATTATTTTTGAATGATTTTCCGTAGGCGTACCGTTCCAGAAATCCGAACAATCCAGACGTCCTTCCAAACTTAACATCTGCTTCTGTCCAACCTTCCTCAGAAATTATAGACAGCGCCTTCTTTGCGAGGCCCTCGCCGGTATTAATAAAGAAGTCCCTTTCGGTCAACAGGTTTTTGCGGAGGTCATGAAAGTATTTTCGATCTGAAGTCGAGCGTAACACTTCATCCTCAATGTCCTTGAATTCTTCCCTGAAGATTTCCGAGGCGAATTCTATGAGACTACTTCGAACATCCCAGGCACGTTCATTTTCCAGGTTTTCTTTCGCAAATTCAACAACCCAATCCGTGAGCTCCTTGTTTGTTCCCAACTCATCCATGAGATTGTCAATTACTTCTTCAAGAACAGCATCCTGATCTACCTCAAGTCGGTAGTCACCCACAAGTCCAGCTTCGCGGGTAAAAGACCGGATTACTTTTTGAAAGAATGCATCTATGGTGCTGATGGAGAATTGATCGTATTTGTGAAGAATGGCGGCCTGGGCTTCCTGTGCGTATTGCTGGAAGGTGGCATGATCCAGCTTAAGCGACTCCCTTAATTCTTCGGAGAGTTCATTGGCCGAGCCGCGAGCAAAATCATTCAGGTACTCAAGGATCCGATCCTTCATTTCCTGCGTCGCTTTGTTCGTAAAAGTAACAGCGAGTATGTGCCTGAAGTAATCCGCGCGAAACCTCAACGCAAGAGTGAGATAGGCTTTTGCCAGAGTTCGAGTCTTTCCTGAACCGGCTGACGATCGATAAATGTGAAAAATCTTATCCAGGACTTAACAGTTTTTAGAGTTTGGACTACAACAAACTTAATTAATCCTACTTTATCAAGTTCGAGTAAATTGACCTCACTCTATATGAGAATCCAAATGCATTTTTTAACGCAAAGGTTTTTAAATGCATCAGTGCTGCTTCCCCGTGTGTGCCTCCGCGCGCCACATTCACCTGACAGGCATCGTTCACCTAGACGCGAAGGCCGCGGAGACACGCGCGCTCCGCTTGCAGAAAGCGCATCAGAACTTTTCACATTCTTGGACAATTTGCCTTTAAAAGTTCTGAAACATTACAACCAAGCAACGCGCGACTACGCCTGATAAGAACTACACTTTGCGCCCTTCGCGCGAATCTGATAAGCTATGGGAACAGACAACTTTAGCTCGCCGTGCCTCTCACTAACTAGCCGCAGTGTCGCACTAATTCTCTGCGTTAAATGCCTTTAAAGAATCCAGGATGAACTTTATCAGACGAATTGGGTAACATCACAAAGTAGGGCCAATTATAATCATCTTTTACTTCTTTTGGAAAAAGTGCCGCTGCTTTCCTGAATGTTGTTGTGTCACTGAAAAGGTTTAAATACGGAGTAAAATTCATAAATTAGAAGTAATTCTATCTATGCGGAAACTTTACTTCCTGGCGCCAAAGATTGCATTCTCGTTTCCCGTGCAGTTGTTCTTAAATAATATCCAGCGAAACCATGTGTTGATGCTATGCTGGATAATCCTGTTTGCAATGATTACTGGCAGTTTTGGAAAATATCTTGGCATTCCTTACCTGTTTCTCGACCCCGAATACCTCAATAAGGTCAATTTCAAAAGTTTTTTTATCATGGGGACTGCCTTAGCAGGATTCACCATGGCCTTCCACATCACTTGCTACATCAACGACGGACACAGGTTTTCATTCATTGGCGCGCTTGGCCGTCCTTTCACCAAGTTCATGATCAATAATAGCCTTATCCCGCTGGCGTTTCTGATCGTATACATTTTTGAGATCATCAGGTTCCAACGAAGTAACGAATACAGTAGCGCAGGCGATATTGCAAACAATCTATTTGGCCTGGTTGCTGGCTACCTTGTCATGTCGATGGTCTTTATCCTGTATTTCTGGATGACCAACAAGGATATCTTCAAATACGTTATTTGTCAGATCGATGAGAAAATCAAGCACAACGTAAAAGTGACACGTGCCAGCGTGATGAAAAAACTGGACATCGCCCGCAAGAAGCAGGTCCACGTCGACAATTACATCGATTACGATTTTAAGATCAAAAGAGTTGAAGACAATAATTTCTACGACAAGGAAACAATATTAAAAGTCTTCGATCAGAACCACTTTAACCTCGTAGTAATTGAGTTGGCCATATTCGGTTTTGTTTTACTGCTCGGTGTGTTCAAAGATTCGGCGCCATTTCAGCTTCCCGCTGCGGCAAGCTTCATGATCTTCCTGACCATCTTTGTGATGATGGCCGGCGCATTTTCCTACTGGTTCGGGGGATGGTCTGCCACAACAGCATTGGTGCTGTTCCTGATCTTCAATCATCTTGTTGGCGAGGATTATCTCACCAGGCGTTACGAAGCATTTGGGTTGAACTATCAGCATCCGGTGTCAGAGTATTCAGTTGCTGCATTACAGCAACTAAATGACTCTACCCATATAAAAAGGGATCTGAAGAACAATCTTGTAATGCTTGAAAACTGGCGAGCGAAATTTCCGGAAGGCGAAAAACCAAAGATGGTGTTCCTGTGTGCCAGCGGTGGAGGTAAGCGTGCAGCGCTTTGGACTCTTACGGCGTTACAGACGGCTGATAGCGTGACAAAGGGAACGCTTATGGAAAAGAGTATCTTGATCACGGGAGCATCCGGAGGGTTGATCGGTGCAAGCTATTTTCGGGAGCTGAAACTCCGTGAAAAATCTGGAGAGAATACACGGCCATATGCGGAAGTGCACCGGCAGAATATCTCAACAGATAATCTCAATCCGTTGATCTTTAGTCTGCTGGCTAACGATTTTTTTGTGAGCTTCACCAAGTTCAAATACAACGGCAACTATTACTATCGCGATCGGGGATACACTTTCGAGGAGCAGCTGAACCAGATCACAGAGCGGATGATGGATAAACCGATAAAGGACTATGACAGTCCAGAGATGAAGGCGATAATTCCTATGATGATCCTTGCGCCAACGATCGTCAACGACGGCCGCAAACTCTACATCGCCTCGAGGCCTGTTTCTTTCATGAACTATGATATCCTGAGTTCACCCGATTATTTTCGTTCGAAGTATAGTGGTATAGACTTCCAATCATTGTTTGAAGATCAGGGTGGAAGAGATCTCAGATTTCTTTCGGCATTGAGAATGAGTGCAACGTTTCCCTACATTACTCCGAATACAACACTTCCCACCGAACCTGCCATAAAGATCATGGATGCAGGGATCTCGGATAACTTTGGACTATCGGATGCCATTAGATTCATGTTCGCATACAAAGATTGGATTTCAGCAAACACGTCTGGCGTTGTCTTCCTTTCTATCCGCGATTCGCCAAAGCTGAGTATGATTGCTCCTAAAGCACAACAAACGCTGGTAGACGATTTCACGCAACCTATAAGCAGTGTGTATAACAACTTTGAGAATTTTCAGGATATAAACAGCGACATGCTCATCAATCACGCGAGAACGTGGTTCAAGGCGGCCATTTACCGTATCGACCTCCAATATGAATCGGATGTTTACGTTCCCATCCTTCAAAAAATGGATAGCATCCGTCAAAACAATGCAAGAGCATCACTTAGCTGGAGATTAACCACTCGCGAAAAGGGAGCGATCACTTCATCCATCAATGCATATGACAACCAAAAGGAGTTGCACAGGCTTGTGGAGTTGCTGAAGTAAGGCTACCTGGGTACCTGGCTACCTAGGTACCTAGCCACCCGTAAAACCTGGACCGTGAAGAACAATTCCGCTACGCGTTCCTGTATGGCGACCATCGTCAATGACTACCTTCCCGTTGACGATAACAAACTTGAACCCCGAGGAATAAGCATGCGGTTTGCTGAATGTGCTTAGGTCGGCAACATCGGTTTCTGAAAATACCACCAGGTCAGCTGCCATTCCTTCCCGAACCAAACCCCTGTCGCGAAGTTGGAATTTTTGGGCAGGAAGTGAGGTCATTCGTCTTATTGCTTCCTCCAGGCTCAAGACCTTTTCTTCACGGACGTATCGCCCTAAAACACGCGCATTTGTCCCATAGGCCCTGGGATGTGGCACTCCTGAACCGAATGGCACGATGCCCGCGTCGGAAGCAAACATGTTGAAAGGATATTGCATAATGCGCTTAAGATCAGATTCATCCATACTGAAGTATACCATCTGGGCTCCTCCTTTTTCAATCATTTCAAGGATAGTTTCGGCTTCGTCAGCAGGTTTCTTCTTTCGTCCTTTCAGGAGATTGATATCGCTGATACTCGTTCCGTTCAATGTTGTGTCGGCGATGTACCGGGCGACCAAAGCGTAGCTGTAGTTCCTGAGTTGTTTTGACTTTAAACCACCCAGCATTTCCTTTTTTATTTTGGCTCGTGCCGATGCGTCGTGTAACCGCCACTGGAGGGAATCTACCCCTCCGCCGAAAGCCCACGTCGGTAAAACCGTGTTCAATGTTGTACTGCTTGCGACGTAAGGATATTGATCCACTGTTACATCAATACCGTCTTTTCTCGCTTGCATTACCTGCGCAATCGTACCGGAAGATTTTCCCCAATTTGGTTTATAGGTCACTTTGAAGTGTGAGATCTCAACTGGCATCTTCGCCTGTCGTCCGATATTTATTGCCTCCTCGATTGCTTCAGTAACGTGATCCCCTTCATCGCGAATATGAGATGCGTAAACTCCATTGAATTCAGAAGCAGCCTTTGCCAATCCGATAACTTCTCCGGTTTTCGAATAAGTACCCGGAACATAAATAAGGCCTGTTGAGAAACCAACAGCGCCCTCTCTCATGCCTTTGCGAACTAGATCTTCCATTCTTGTTTGCTCGTCAGGCGTAGGGTTGCGTTGACTGTCACCCATAACGGAACGGCGAACACTGTTATGTCCGATGAGCGTTGCAATGTTGATGGAAGTCTTCACGCTGTCAAGTCGTGAGAAGTAACGGGCGACATCCGTATTTGATGAACCACAGTTTCCGGTGACCACCGAGGTCACGCCGTCATAAATAAAATTACCGGCTGCCGGAACCTTCAAATCATTTGTTTCAATATGTGTATGAACGTCGATGAAGCCTGGAGCAATGACCAATCCGTGTGCTTCCAACACCCGCGTCGCATCATTCGCAGAAAGTTTTCCAATAGCGACGATCTTTCCGTCTTTGATACCGACATCACCATAAAACCACGAATTGCCGGAACCATCGACGATTTTGCCTCCAGATACGATAAGATCGTATTTCTGCGAAAATGAATTTATCGGACTGATTAAAAGAACTATTGCAATTATCCTCGGGATGCTCATGACTTCAATACTTTTAATTTGAAAATAGCAGATATCTTTTCGCAATGTCAAATGAAAATTGACGGAGATAATTCAATTCTAATCTTCCAAAACACCTTCTGTGAACCAGGACCTCTTATCTTTGCCGGCTCACATGTCTACACGCGAACAACTATACAAAACCCTCGAACTGGTCAAGCTTGAACGACAAGCAGATCTTGAGTATTATCGTCAGAAGGTATTACTTCGATCACTTCATCAACGTACGAAGGAAGGGACAACGTGGTATCCGGTGCGATTAAAGCGAGACTACATTGGTACGGGAGAGCGCTTGATGATTGAAATTGAACGAACGGCGGAATTGGATCAACCTCATGCTTTTCAGAGTGGAAAGTCGGTGAGTGTTTTTTCAAACGGGTCAGGTAAGCCCGAGCGCGATCATGTAAATGGGGTCATCAACTATGTGCGCGATAGTACCATGGTGATCACTCTGAACACAGAAGAATTGCCAGACTGGATCGACAGCTCACTGCTCGGTGTGGATGTGATGTTCGATGAAATGACCTACCGGGAAATGGAGTTCGCGCTGAAAGAAGTGATTGAGGCTGAGAATAATCGACTTTCTGAATTAAGAGAAATATTATTAGGATCCGGGAAGGCGTCAAAACGCGCGCAAAAAAACAAAGGGGAAGTTGTAGTGGGACTAAATCAAAGCCAGCAGGAGGCATTGGAAATGGTTTGGGAAACGGCAGATGTCGCGTTCATTCATGGACCCCCGGGTACAGGGAAGACCACAACGCTGGTGCAGGCAATTAAAAGTACGATTGGTCAAGAGAATCAGGTATTGGTTTGCGCGCCAAGTAATGCTGCTGTCGATTTGCTCGTGGAAAAATTGAGCGAGCAGGGGCTTCGGGTGATGCGTATCGGGCATCCTGCGCGAGTCACCGAACAGTCGTTGAGCAAAACACTGGATGCATTGATAGCGACGCACGCCAATTACCAGGAACTTAAAGCGCTTCGGAAGAAAATGGAACAACTGAAGAACACGGCGCTTAAATTCAAACGGCAGTTCGGCTACCACGAGAAGCAGGAGCGGAGATCATTACTTCAGGAGTCGAAAGTATTAAAGGCGGATGCCGATGCGCTGGAATTTTACATCATAAATGATCTTTTACACCGGACAGAGGCCATCTGCAGCACGCTTGTTGGGGCGTCGCATCCAGTGATGCGTGGAAGAAAATTCAGGACAGTATTCATTGATGAAGCAGCCCAGGCGTTGGAAGGTGCGTCGTGGATACCGATACTGCGAAGTTCGAGGGTTGTTTTTGCCGGCGACCATCAACAGCTCCCGCCCACTATAAAGTCGATTGAAGCTGCACGCCTTGGCCTTTCTAAAACTTTGTTTGAAAAAGGAGTGGACCGCAACCGGCAACATTCCGCAATGTTGAAAGTGCAGTACCGGATGCATGAAGACATTATGAAGTTTTCATCTGCATATTTTTATAACAACGAGTTGGTTGCACACGAGTCTGTTAAAGCAGAGCTGCTACGTCCGAATCAACCACCTGTAGAATTTATAGATACTGCGGGTGCCGGCTACGTTGAAAGTCAGGATGCCGAAACGTTAAGCCGATTCAACGAAGAGGAGGCACACTTGCTTATGCGAAGGGTTGAAGCCCTCGTGGAAGAGGTCGGCGTAGACGACTGGATTTTGCGGAAAATTTCAATAGGTATAATCACACCGTATCGAGCCCAGGTCGAATTGCTGACGAGACTTGCCGAATCATCCGTGGTACTTGAACCTCTGAAGAAACTCATTGCCATAAATACCGTGGATGCATTTCAGGGTCAGGAACGGGACGTCATCGCCATAAGCTTCGTGAGAAGTAATGATAAGAGTGAAGTTGGTTTTCTCGGCGACATCAGGCGAACCAACGTCGCAATGACTCGCGCGCGAAAAAAGCTGATCATGATTGGCGACAGCGCGACACTCGGAGCGCACCCATTTTACCTTCAACTTATTGAATACGTCCAGGAGAAGGGCTTCTATAAAAGCGCTTTTGAATTAGGGGTTAATGGTTAGTTGTAAATGGTAAATGGTAAATGGTAAATGGTTAATTGTTAATTGTTAATGGGAGAGTGGGCATGTTTCACGGCTTTGCACGACGAGAGCGAGTTGTGCACCAAATTTTAAATGGCCTTAGCGTAACTTCGCGTTCCTTGCGTCTTTGCGGTGAACACATCCCGCTCTCGCACTTCACACCCGACACTCACTCCCTCTCCCTAAATCACAAATCACAAATCAAAACTCACAACTCTTAATGCCCTTCTCCACCCACATACTCCATTTTTTAAAACAGCTCAAAATAAACGCGCAGCTTCCAGTCGGTGTAGAAGTTCTCAATCCATACCAGGACAAATCCGTATACACTCTTTGCGAATTGTTCTATAATAAATACTACAGCGACGACAACAGGCGTAGACTAATATTGGGAATAAATCCAGGTAGGTTTGGTGCGGGCCTCACGGGAATTCCTTTCACAGATCCCATCAAGCTGGATAAGTATTGCAACATTCCGAATTCACTTCAGAAGAAACCGGAGTTGTCCGCGGATTTTATTTACCAGATGATATCTGCTTACGGAGGGCCCGAAAGTTTCTACTCCAAGTTTCACTTTAGTGCTGTCAGTCCGCTTGGGTTTGTCAAAGATGGAAAGAACCTCAACTACTACGACATTCGAGAGCTCGAGATATGTCTGAGGCCGTTTATTATTGAAACACTTACCACGACCTTGAGTTTCGGTGTAGATACATCAGTATGCTATTGCCTCGGCGAGGGAGAAAACTTTAAATTCCTTAACCGGCTTAACGAAGAGCAAAAGTTTTTTCAAAAGATAGTACCCCTTCCGCATCCACGATTCATAATGCAATACAGGAGGAAGAAAGTGGAGGAGTATGTGAGTGACTATGTTAGAACATTGAACAATGAACAATAATCAATGAGTGGGAGTGGGGGAAGCGCAAAGCCTTAGCGTCTTGGCGTCTCTGCTGTTAACACACTCACACTCATGCCCACACCACGATTAACGGATAACGATTAACGTTTTTTCGGCCCTCGGATAGCTTCTGCCGTCCACGGATCTTCGGGCCAGTGGTGTCTCGGGTATCGTATACGAAGTTCCTTCCGGATTTCATGATATGTAGTTTGCCAGAAGCTTTTAAGATCTTGCGTTACCTGCACGGGTTTGAATCCAGGGGAAAGCAAGTGCATAAGGACTTTATTCCTGCCTTCATTTACAGCGGGTGTTTCATGCAAGCCAAAGACCTCTTGCAATCGTACCTCCATTACCGGCGCGGCACCCAAAAAAGAATAGGTAAGTTTTATCATGGATCCACTGGGAACAGCAAGTCTGGTTGGTGCCAGTTTGTCAAAATCCCTGCTTAAACTCCATGGTAACATTCCCATCAAAATGCTTGATAGCTCCAGCCGTTGAAAGTCTTGCCGCTTGTTGACATCAGTCAAGTAGGGCGCAAGCCAGGTGTCAACGGTATTGAGCAGATGTTCGTCCGTGACGTCAGGCCATTCTTCATTGTTTCGCCAATGCCAAAGGCTCATAACCCTGGCCTGCCATTCGCGTTGCGCATCGTCCCAGTTTAAAAGTTTCAATCCCTCGCCGCGAACAGCTTCGCATAAGATCTTTATTTTCATTTCCTGCGGGACTTGTACTATCGGCTTGGATGTGAGAACAACATTGCCAATGCGTTTCTCCTTTGCTGCAGTGATCATTCCTTTTTCACGATTCCAAATGACCACTTCTTGTTCAATGGCGCGATGCATTAGATCTTCCTCCAACAACGGTGCTGCGAGAAATATTTTTCCCTCCGATTCGCCACTATCAAGGTGAGCTACTGCGAGCCAGGTTTCACGAATTAGCGGATCGTGATCCGGTAATCGTACAGTCCTGCCGTTAGCGAGCTTATAACGATTGCTGTGTTTTTCCTGCTGTCGTGCGATACGTTCAGGATATGCTTCAGAAAGTAGTTTACCCACATCTGAATCAACGGGCAACCGGTTATCAACCGCGATCTTAAATGCTCGTCGCCATGCCGCGGCTAGCTTTTCGATTCGATCCAACGCAGATTGTTCTGCGGCAACACGCTCGCCACCCCTCCACCTTCGAAGTAATTCAACCCTTAACGACAGGTCAGCACCGGGCGATTTCGAAAGCGGGTCGCGTTCTTCCAGCAAAGCAGCAATGTCAGTAGCAAGGCTGGTCAGATCGTCGCTTTCCAAAAGCATATGAGATATTCGCGGATGTGTCGGCAGTTCGAGCATCCTCTTTCCCCGCGGCGTAATATTATTGTCTTCTATAGCCCGCAGCTGCTCCAATAAATCTTTTGCCTGACTGACAGCGCCGGCGGTTGGAGGCGTTATCCAGGTAAGGTCGTTGATGTTCTTTACTCCCCAGTTTATCAGCTCGAGGATCATCGGCGTAAGATCGGCTTCAAGGATTTCCGGCTGACGTGCAGGTGCGAGACTGTGGTGAGAGGTTTCCGACCAGAGGCGATAACATATCCCTGGGCCTAGACGTCCGGCGCGGCCGGACCTTTGATCGGCAGCGTCACGGGTAACCCGTATCGTTTCTAATCGTGTGAGCCCGCTACGAGGATCGAATTTTGGAACTCTTGCAAACCCGCTATCGATCACGATGGTGATCCCCTCAATAGTGAGCGATGTTTCCGCTATCGACGTGGCCAGGACAACTTTTCTCATGCCGCTAGGGTGCGGCAATATTGCCTCCTGCTGCTTTTTGAAGGAAAGATCACCGTAAAGAGGATGTATACTTACACTATCCATACCGTTGTCCAACAGAGCTATTAACCGATGAATGTCACCGGTGCCGGGAAGGAAAACCAGAATATCGCCTTTCTCCTCAGCGAGCACCTTTCGAATTACTCTAACGACAGAGTTAGCAAGGAACGCGGATTTGTCTATCGGCAAATATTTCAGGGACACAGGATATTGTTTGCCAGTGCTGGTAATAACCGGTGCCTTCAGGATGTCAGAGATTCTATCGCTATCAAGGGTAGCTGACATGATAAGTATCCTAAGATCATTCCTGAGGATTTGTCGTATCTGAAGGCACAGTGCAAGCGCTAGGTCGGCATGGATACTTCGCTCGTGGTATTCATCGAAGATTACCATCCCCACATCATCCAATGCATTGTCGGACTGAATCATTCGCGTGAGTATACCTTCGGTGACTACTTCACAGCGCGTCTTGTTACCAACAACACTTTCAAATCGTACCCTGTAACCAATGGTTTCTCCTGCATTTTCATTCAACAAACTTGCCATACGAAGAGCGACTGATCGCGTTGCCAGCCTCCGGGGTTCCAGCATGATGATCTTGCGGCCATTCAGCCATGGTTCATTGAGTAATCTTAAAGGTAGGACAGTACTCTTTCCAGCGCCGGGAGGAGCTTGCAGAATGACAATTCTATTCGAAGCTAACTGGTCCTTGAGCTCCGGGACAACTTCCTCTACGGGATACATGAAGCAGTGAGTAGTAAGTAGTGGGTAGTTAGTAGTAAGTAGTTAAGTTGGTTCATGGGTGTAGGTGTGGCAGCATGTTTATTAGAAGTGCACACCCTTGCTCATGCCCATGCACTAACTTCTAACTCCTGACTTCTAACTAATCGAGCTTATGGATCGTGGTATTGCCGAAAACCAAACCTTTGTTTACATCAGCATTACCATTGTATGAGATCTGGGACTCACCGAAAGCGTTTATCCGAAGTTGATCCTGGGTGCTGAGTGTTATCTGGCTTTCGCCGAAAGAATTTGCTGTAGCAGAATAGCTCTTCAACTCGTGCGTATCAATGCGGTTCTCTCCGAATAGCTTGTACTTCTGATATTCCGCCTTGCCGCCTCTTATTTTGAGATCATTTTCTCCGTATAAGCTTGTCCTCATGTAGTCTGCTTTAACAGATGCAAGCTTGATTTCATTTTCGCCGTAAGCTTTCAGTGTAAACCTTTCTGCCCGAATTGGGCCATTGCACGTCAATTCCTGGTTGCCGCGAATTTCGAGGTGCTCCAACTCTTTATAGGTTACATAAGCGGTGAGAGTAACATTGTGATATATGCTACGCCGCTCATAGGGGGTGATGCGCTCCGTTTTTTCGTTCACTTTGGCATCATCGAGGTAGACGCGTAGGGTGTTGTTTTGTATCGTTATATTGATTTTGTCTGCTGGCACATTTGAGTACACGAGTCGGATACTTTCCTGATCACCCTTTTCAAGAACCAGATTAATACGGGGTGATACGATGACCTTTCTAAATGACTCAAGGTCTCGGGTAATCTCCTGTGCGACTAAAAAATGAAGGGGTAGGATCAACCAAGCGACGATGAGGAGTTTTTTTGGGGTATTCATGTTCTCTTTGGTTGTGTAAATTTAGGACAACTTGATGGCCTTCAACCCCTATGCCCTTCAATTTATTTTTTTCAAATTATTCCGTTGACACTTCCAAGACAACCAAAGGCAACAAAAGGTTGCAAGCATTATTCGTTGCGTAATGATCTTACAGGATTACCTCGGGCCGCGCGCGACGCTTGAAAGCTAATGGAAACGAGTGCGACGATCAGTGAGATCAATGCAGCGAAAACAAAAACAATCCAGGGGAAAGAAATTCTATATGCAAATTGTTGTAGCCAGAGGTGCATGATCCATCCGGCAAGGGGCCAGGCAATCAGGTTCGCTATCAAAACCGGCCTGAGAAAGTCCTTGTTGATCATCACAATTATGTCATTTTCACTGGCACCCATCACTTTTCGGATTCCAATTTCCTTTGTGCGTTGTTCGGCGGTGAAGGCTGCCAGTCCGAACAGTCCCAGGCAGGCGATAAAGATCACGAGCGCCGTAAACAGCGCCGACACCATGCCCAGCTTTTTCTCCGTTCGGTGTTTGGCCTCGAAGTTTTTATCAAGGAACGTGTATTCGAATGGAGCTTCTGGTGCATGTTTCTTCCAAAACGAACGAACCAGCGCCAGTTTGTTGTCAGTATCGCCTTTCGTTAAGCGAATGGCCATTTCCCAATTGGGCTCCGGCCCCATCACCACGGCGAGTGGCTGAACCGGCTCCCTGAAAGATTGGAAGTTGAAATCTTTTATTATCCCGATCACTTCCCGCTTTCTGCCATCGTGATCATAGTTGGTCACGAATTTCTGCCCTTTAAAATCCTTAATGCCTAGTTTTTGTGCAGCAGTCTCGTTTAGGATGATGGCGTTGGTATCCGATGGGATTTGAGAAGAAAAAAACCTTCCCGCGCTCATAGAATACCGCATGGTCTCAAGATGATCGGCGTCCATCTCGTATACTGCCATAAAGTATTCTTTGACTGAATCTACCTCGCGAAAAACGGATTGCCATTCAACATTGGGAGGAAGCCTGTTGGCATAGCTTGCCGAACTTATTTCCGGATATTGCAAGAGCTCTTGCTTGAATGCCTTGCCTTTGCTGCCAAGGTTCTTAGTGTGCAGCAGGTTGATGATGTTGTTTTTATCGAAGCCTGTGTTCGCCTGGTGGAGATAACGGAGTTGCTGATAGACTACCAACGTTGCAATGATGAGTACCGTGGATATTACAAACTGAAAAACGACAAGAACATTTCGAATGCCATAGGTCCTGAGTTTTGCACGAAGTTTTCCTTTAAGGACTTCAACGGGATTAAAATGGGTAAGGTAGAATGCCGGATAGCTGCCGGCAAGCAGACCCACGATAAGCGTAAAGACCAACCCACCAAGCACGTATTGGGGTCTGAACAAAGTAGCGACGCTTAGATGCTTGTGGGTGAAGAGATTGAAAAAAGGAAGTAAAACCGTTATAAAAAACAACGACAGGAAAACTGCGATGACGATGTAAAAGTACGACTCCATCAAAAACTGGATCACAAGTTTTCCTGTTTGTGCTCCAACAGATTTGCGCACGCCTACTTCTTTTGCCCGACTGGCGGACCGCGCGGTCGAAAGATTCATAAAGTTGATGCAGGCGAGAATGGTAATAAGAAATACGACGGATCCAAAGATGTAGATGTATTGAATATCACCATTCAGTTCGATCTCGTCGCTGAGCTGCGATTTGAGATGAATCGATGTGATCGGTTGATCGAAGAACTGTAGATCGTTTCCCTGTGCCTTGAATTCAGAGAGTGTAATGTGATTGAATTGTTCCAGTTCATGGCTTACATTTTTCTCAATGATCAAATCGAACTGCGACGTTACGTTGTCGACACTCGCACCTTGACGGAGTTTGAAATAAGTAACAACACGCCCGGTTATCCAATTGCCCGTGTTGGCCTCGTCCCAGGACGTCAGGGAAAGGATCATCGTAAAATGAAAATGAGAATTAGTTGGCGGGTCTTCTGCAATACCAGTCACAGTCACCGGATAGCCCTGAGCCAGCATCAGTGATTTTCCAATGGGCGATCTATCACCAGTGCCTTTGTAATCAAAGTAACGCCGGGCGGCGGACTCGGTGATAACTAATTTCTTTTCACCATTTAAAACTGTATCGGGATGTCCATCTACTAATTTGAAATTAAAAAATCGAAAGAAATTCGAGTCCGACAATAGAAGCTTGTCTTCAGTAAAAGCTTTATCCTCATAACGTACTGGAAACGTGGCCCAGTTTGCGATCCGAAGAGTGCTTTCAATTTCCGGGATTTCTTTCTGCAATGCCTTTGCAACCGGCGTACCGGTTTGGGCAGAAATAAACTGCCTGCCTTCCAACCTTCCTTTAAATCCAATGCGATAGGTCCTTGGTGCGTCAGGATGAAAACTGTCGTAGCTCAATTCATCCTGTATATAAAGTAAGATCAACAAACTGCAGGTGATCCCTATGGTAAGCCCTGATATATTAATGATGGAAAAGCCCTTTTGCCTCAGCATAAAGCGAAGGGCTATTTTCAAGTAGTTCTTTACCATTGAAGTTTAGAAGCCTTAATATAATATTTTGAAGTCAGGCCCGACATGGATTTTTAATATTCGGCGTGAGATTTTGACGAGCGTCTGTCACCTCTAAGGCGTTCACGAGATTTTCGTTTGCTGTTTTCAATACAATTGCGGCCGTCGGAGCACGCTCGAGAGCCTGATTGGTTTCATACGATGAATTTTTATGTGTGAGATACTATCAGAAAATTCGGAGCGTGTTATAAATTCACGTTAAATTAATGAAGTGATTAAAGCGGCAGACGAGATCAAAAACCGAACGGAACACGTCAATTGGAATCATCATGGGCTACAAGGTTTTTTCATTCTTCACACCGCCGAAAACAAAACAAAACTCAACACTCAACAATCAACACTCAAGTGGATTCGCCTTTCGTATTTGTATTTCAAGTCCCTGAAGGGGATTTAGGGGTATTCATCGACACATTGAAACGATGTCGATAGAGCACTTCAATCATACCATCGATACATGGATAGCCGATCTGCAACGATACAGTATTGACGATTTAAGGGCGAAACCATCTCCGACCAGCTGGTCAATGGGACAGCTGTATAAACATCTTATCTCTGAGACGCAGTTTTACATCAGCCGCATGAAGGTGTGTGTTTTACGCAACAGAAATTCAAACAAGGAAATGACTCCAGAAGGCAAGCAGATGTTCCATAATAACTCCTTTCCTGATGAACGCTTGCAGGGAGGACCATCTAATTCAAAAATACCCCAGCCTGTAAATAAGGAAGAATTGGTGGAAGAGTTTATGGATCTTAGAAGGGTCATGAATGAGTCGGCGTTATCAATGAAAGAGACGGTGTTTAATGGTAAGGCAAAACATCCTGGTCTTGGGTATTTGAACGCTTCTGAATGGCTTCAGTTCGCAGATATGCATATGCGCCACCATTTAAGGCAAAAGAAGAGGATTGATGAGTATTTGATCTCTTCGAGATAGCTTGTCACTGTCTTTTTGGAATTAATTTTAGTTTTGGCCTCTCTTATAAACTTCATTTAAGTATTCCATAATTTCTTACTTTTGGATTTTACTCAACCTTAAACCATGTTCTTTAACAAGATTAAAGCAAAAGAGTCGGGAATCTTACTCTACGGAATAACTCCGCCTAAGGCGATAACACCACCAGAAAAGGTTGCCGAGATAGCCGAAAAAACACTAAGTACCCTTTGTACATTAGATATTGACGCACTCACTGTTTATGATGTGCAGGATGAGTCGGATAGAACTTCGGAGGAGCGGCCGTTTCCATTTGCCAACTCAATGGACCCATTCGAATTTGCAACAGGTTATCTTCACAGCCTTACTGTTCCAAAAATAATTTATCGCTCGGCTGGAAAATTCACTAAAGATGAATTGTCAAAATGGCTTCATGGATTGCATACAAATGGTTTTCACCCGGTATTCGTGGGATTACAAACTCCGGATGCGATTCCCATCACCAGTCTGAAGGATGCTTACCAGATATGGCGTGACAATTATCAAGATCGTTGTGTGATCGGGGCGGTTACGATTCCTGAAAGACACGCCGTCCTGAAAGACGAGGACATAAGGATCCTTGATAAAGTTGATTCAGGTGTATCCTTCTTTATTTCACAATGCATATTCAACGTGGAATACACAAGGAAGACATTGGACGATTTGGTAGCCACCTGTCGCCAACGGAAGCAGGAATTACCTACTATCATTTTTACATTAACAATATGTGGCTCCGCAAAAACGTTGCTTTTTATGCAATGGCTTGGTATTCACATTCCAGACGATATTAAAAACGAGCTGAAAGCAAGCGAAAGTCCCGTTAACCGTTCGGTGGAAATAGCCATATCGATTGCAAAGGATCTCATAAATTTCTGTGAGGAAAAATCGATTCCTTTTGGATTCAACATTGAAAGTGTGGCAATCCGCAAGGAGGAGATCGATGCTTCCCATCATCTATTAAACACGGTTTCCGATTTGTTGAAAGCAAAAGGTTTACGAAAGAAGACCGTGAAGGTTGAGCCGACGCTTATCAGTGGGTCATTGAGTGATCCCAGGCTACCTAGGTGCCTAGCTACCTAGGCCCTAGGTCAAGCGCCCTGATTCATCGGTTTGACCGCATTATTAATAAGAGGAAGGATAAAGTCGAAAAAACAATAAACGTATGTGGACCACTAACTCTTTATGGTTCGAAGTAGCGATTGTGAGTATCGTATTTGCATTGGGAAATATGTTGTTTGGACACTTCGAGGAACGAACGCCGAGGATCCGTAAGGTGGCAAAATACCTGCTGACGACTTCGATTTTTTGTTTGATCTCTGTTTATGCAGGCAGGACCGTTTCGATGACCATCCTGAGTCTTTGTTTTCTCCCTGTCTTGTACATTCACGGTTATTGGCTGCCCTTCAAGAAAGGAATAAATGGGTGGACTGGCGAACCCAAGGGCAAATACTATGAGTTCCGGAAATGGAGCAAGGATATTTTCTAAAGTATTCGTCCTGAGAACCTGGCCTTTTACTGGTTGGTGTTGAAATTCAACGGTCGTTTCTTAATTTGGGTTGTGTTCAGCCTAAACCACTCACTTTTATGAACAAGTTCATTCTTTTATTCTTACTAACAACTACAAGCGTCTTAGGGCAGGAGGTAACCACATATGTTAAGAAGACCTATATGGTTCCTATGAGAGATGGAGTAAAGTTGTACACCGTCGTACTGTCACCGCTCAACAATAACAAACCATTGCCGCTTCTTTTAAAACGCACTCCATATAGCGCGGACATTGCGGATTCAATCATAAACGTTTCGTTTTTTCGTGGAAGCTCTAACATGGCTAAGGAAGGTTATATTTTTGTTATTCAGGACATCCGCGGCAAGTACAAAAGCGAAGGAACAATGACGATCCACCAACCGCTTGTTCACGCAACCCAAAAAGGAGCAGTGGATGAAAGTACAGACACCTATGACGCAATCGACTGGCTGATAAAAAATACCCCCAACAACAACGGTCGGGCTGGCATCTATGGCGTTTCATATCCAGGGTGGCTTGCTTTGGTCGGTGCAGTGGATCCCCACCCGGCATTGAAGGCATCCTCAGAACAAGCATGCATGGCCGACCTTTTCCTCGGCGACGACTTCCACCACAACGGAGCTTTCAGATTAAGCTATGGCTTTGAATACACATTTGCCGTCGAAGCTGCAAAAGGAGGTAGTGCCTTCGAGTTTCCACAATATGATCTTTATGACTGGTATCTCCAGTTAGGCTCATTAAAAAATGTCAATACCAAATACTTCCACAATAAGATCGTTTCATGGAACAACTTTGTGCAACATCCAAACTATGATGCCTTCTGGAAGAAAGAATCGCCGCTTAGCTATGTTCACTATCCGCAAATTCCGATGTTACATGTTGGAGGATATTACGATCAGGAAGATATAAATGGTCCCCAACTCATGTACAAGCACATGGAAAAAAAGGATAGCTCGAATCGAAACTTCCTCGTGTTAGGTCCATGGAATCACGGACAGTGGAGTGGTGAAGACGTTTCCAGCCTTGGCCAAATTTCTTTCGAGATCAATACTGCCCTGGAATTTAATGCCCTGCAAAAAAAGTGGTTTGATTACTGGCTCAAAGGAGTGGGCGACGGTAAGTTCGATGAAGCATATTGTTTCCAGACAGGAGTGAACCGTTGGAGATCTTACAAGTCATGGCCTCCGAAAGAGACTACAATAAAAAGATTATATGCTTCCGCCAACAATACGTGCTCGTTCAATAAACCTTCTTCCTCTAAAGGCGAATTAAGTTATGTCAGTGATCCATCGAAGCCGGTGCCATATCGTACGCGGCCGATAGAGAAAACTTATGGACAAGGCAGCCGCTGGGGCGCATGGCAGGTAGAAGATCAGCGTTTTGTGAGTACCAGGCCGGACGTCGTAAATTTTGTCGGAGATACACTAAAAGAAGATCTCACCGTGACCGGAGATATCATCGCGCACCTCTTTGCAAGCACTAGCGCAACCGACGCTGATTTTATCGTGAAACTCATCGACGTGTATCCTAATTACAATAAGAAGGATATTTCAATGAGTGGATATGAACTTCCGGTTGCAATGGAGGTTTTGAGGGGACGGTTCAGGAAAAGTTTCGAAAAACCACAACCACTTACTACCAACAAGCCGGAGGAATTTGTAATTGATTTACATCAAATCAATCACACGTTTTTGAAAGGACATAAGTTGATGATCCAGGTACAAAGCACGTGGTTTCCTCTGATCGACAGAAACCCACAGAAATATGTCCCAAATATTTTTGAGGCAAACGAGAGTGACTATCTGAAAGCGACACATACGATCTACTGTAATTCCCAATACGCGACCTTTATTGAATTCCCTGTCGCGAAAGAATAGTCCTGCGGCGGAACCTATGGTTTTACACGTATTCAAACAGTAACTGACGAACGCCACTCATTGTCATAAACCTGTATTTAGGCTGCTGTCCGTCTATTATTTGCACGCGAAAAGAAGTTATTTGTCTTTTTGATTAACTTTATTAAGACGGGCGCAGGGTGAGAAAGAAATGATCGAATCATTCCATGATATTCCGAAACCTGATACTTTCTAGGGAGAAGAAGTACGTTGTCTTCAGACATTTGTCGTTTTGGATAGTTTATGGAACTCTTTTTCATATTCAAAATAATGTCCGTTCGCTACTCTACATAGGCTGCTTCCTTCCAGCTTGCCTCGTAATAGTCTATTCGCTACTCTACGCTGTTCTTCCGTTGTTACAGAACAAACGATACCCGCTTGTGGTGTTAGTGGCTGTTGGTGCATACATATCTTCGTTGCTCCTGAATTTCACCGGCAGCTTTCTTTTTTTTCGGACGTGGGAGGACGAAGTTCCCAACAAAATGATCCTGGGACTTGCTTTGCATAATCATATCATAGCGTTGTGTATGGGAGCGGTTGCCCTGGGTCTAAAGGCGACGAAGAGCTGGTACGTTAAACAAACTGAAAATCTTGTGCTGGCGAAACTCAAGGCCAGAAACGAGCTTATGCTGGAAAAATCCAATCTGTATCCGGAGTTTATTTTGCAATCACTTTCCAGCCTTCAGGATCGGGTGGACAGGGGAAGCGGCGATGCTCCCGATTTACTGTTGAAATTGTCGGATACGTTGAGCTATATTCTGTACGATAGCCAGGTCGAATTAATTGAATTGGAAAAGGAGTTGGGCATGGTGCGAAACATTGTAAAGTTCAAGGCTATGCATTGGTCGTCGTGTAATATTCAATTCATAATCACGGGAATTTCTGCGGAGAGACAAGTCATGCCGCTGGTTCTCTTTCGAATGGTTGAAAATTTTTTTCGAGTCATGAGTGTTGAAGGCGATATTCCAACGGAGGTCGATATAAGGATGAATATCGATGACGACTACCTGAGTTTCAATGCAGCTATTCAATATTCTCCAGATCGAACCAACCCCTTGGCATTCGAAGACCTCATTACTAAAATGAGGAAACATCTTGATGACACCTATAGCGACGGTTGTGATGCTATGAAGACGGGCAGCGGACAATATTCTGTTTCGGTACCCTTACACCTGATAAAGCAAAGAACGCAGACTAACGATATTCCATCGAAAGAAAATGTATTGGCGTAACCTGTTCTTCACTGATCAAAGGATATTTGTCATCCAAAGACATTTATTGTTTTGGATTCTATGGCTATTGTTTCTCCTGGTAAACCAAAGGGTTAACATCGCCACCATGGGAGACAGGCCCGGACCGTCGATTTGGCAATCCGTTACCCATTTCTTTGCGTTGGTTTGCTTTGAAGCCCCGTTTTGTTATGCGGTGCTTTACTGGCTTTTACCAAAGTACCTTGTAGAGCAAAGGTATATCGAGTTCTTTGTCTGGATGGCTATACTGTATATCCTGCTCAACATTCTGTTATTAACCTTTATCGGCTGGTATTATCTGAATCTGTCTTGGGAAGCCACAGTAGGTCAGATCGGCAGTGTATTTGTCAATCAAACAATGTCTGGCGCTCTACCAATCTGTCTTTTACTTGCTGCATACAAAATGATAAAGATTTGGTACAAGAAAGACGAGGAGCGGGCATTGTTGACGATCGGCAACACCCACGCCGAGCTTTTACTTTTAAAAGCTCAGGTTCATCCTCATTTTCTTTTTAACACGCTCAATAACATTTATTCTTATACGTTGGATCGTTCACCCGTCGCAGGCGAGTTGTTGGGCAAACTCTCTCATATTCTACGTTACATGACTAAGGAATGTGAAGCAAGCAGGGTGTCTGTAGAAAGTGAGCTGAAAATGATTCAGGACTATCTCGAGTTGGAAAGGGTGCGATATGGCCCGCGACTGCAACTCGAAGTGGAGATGGCCGGGGACACGCACCGAAGTTTGATAGCTCCTCTGCTGATGATTCCGTTTGTTGAGAACAGCTTCAAACATGGAGCCAGCAAAATGTTAAAACATCCGTGGATAAAAGTGGGTGTTACATTAAAGGATCAGCGTCTGTATTTTCATGTTTCCAATAGCAGACCACCACCGGCACAAATAACAAATAGGAGTGGACTTGGACTGAAGAATGTACAGCGACGGCTACAATTATTATATCCGGGAGCTCATTCCCTGGATATAAAGTCTGACGATGATTCTTTTTCGGTTGATCTCATGGTCGAATTTGATGGTGGCGACGACGGAATCTCAAAAGATTCATTTCTTCCGAATGGCAAATCGGTGGTTCCTTTTTAGTCGACGATATGCACAGGGGAGCGCGTGGTAGCTCAGCTGTTGAGGGATATGGTTTTAGCGGCTTGAAAATCCATCTCCCCATCTCTTTAAACCAGCAGCCTCTTTGCACCAGCCTTTGGCCAAAACTAACAATATTCTGCCCTTAATGTCGACGAGTGCCACTCGTCGCCGGACTGCCATATTCTGTCTGGCCTATGTCTATAAAATGTCAATTAAAAGAAGTTTTTAGTCCTTTTGACTAAATTTAGATAACACCGAATTGAGTGGAAGGGAAAAAGTTTGGACCGTCTGTGCATGACAATTCAGAACCTGATATTCTCTCAGAAACAACCTGGCCGGCCCCCGAGGCATTTATTGTCTGGTGCCTCTTCGATAAAGTGTTTCATCATCAAAACAACAATCCACTCCAATTGAAAACCAGCAAATCACCAGTCTATGCCTGAATTTAAAAAAATACAGTGTCTTGCAGTAGATGATGAGCCGCCAGCGCTTAATGTGATTCAAAAGCACATCGAGTCGGTTCCGACTTTGGTTTTGACTTCTACGTGTAGTAACGCCGTTGAAGCCATGGAAAAATTACAGCAGCATCAAATAGATTTGCTTTTTATCGACATACAAATGCCCCAGATACTGGGAACTGATTTTATTCGTACACTTAAGAATCCTCCCAAGGTAATTTTTACGACCGCATACCGGAAGTTTGCAGTGGAGGGGTTTGAACTAAATGCCGTCGATTATCTGCTAAAGCCGATTTCCTTTGAACGGTTTCTCAAAGCCGTTAACAAGGTGATGGACATCTCGATTCCGATGGCCACAAGCGGACAGAAGGCTCCTGAGACTGGAAAGAACGGTGGTGCTGACTCGTTGTACTTCAGGTCGGACCGCAAGATGGTGAAGGTTATGTTGGACGAGATTCTTTACATCGAAAGCCTCAAAGACTATGTTAAAATTATAACGACGGCGAAGACAATTATTACCAAACAATCGATTTCATCGCTGGAAGATCTTTTGCCCAGGGATGCGTTTGTCAGAATTCACAGATCCTACATCGTCGCGCTCAAAAAGATTGAATCTTACAATCATGAAATGATCGTTGTTGGCAAAAAAGAGTTGCCGATAAGTAGAATGTACAAACACGAAGTAAGTAAGATGTTTTAAGTGACTAGCTTGACTCCTTCTCATGAAGGCTGAAGCTATACTGCGTGGAGGACAAATGCACAAGTTCTGATAGCTTTGGGAACTTGTGCCACGGATCTTGTGAATGCCATACGAACACACCTTCAAGGGGAGCGACCTTAATTCGGTTGACGTCTAGGCTGAGCAAAGTGGTTTGTTGTCTTTGTTATCCACACCTATAATTGGTTTCTATGGCGATTTTTTTTAGTATTGGTATGTACCTTACGGCCGTCAAAATTGAAAACCAAAAACCTGTTTATTCTTTTTCTTTGCCTCTTATCAGCTTGCGAAAAACCAAAACCACGAGCAGGCTGGATTGACAAGGAACGATTACTCAACGCAGGTCAGGATCCTATGAACTGGATCTCCCTCGGCGGAAATTTCAAACAGCAACACTACTCACCACTTGCGGACATCACTGCTGAAAATGTATCAACGCTTGGATTAGTCTGGAGTTATGATGCACGCTCGCGACGCGGACGGGTGCAACGTGGTTTGGAAGCTACACCGATCGTGGTCGATGGTACCCTTTATACTTCTGGAGCCTGGGGTGTGGTGTACGCGCTTGACGCAAAGACGGGTAAAGAGATCTGGCGTTATGATCCGGACATTGATGGAAACTACGCGCGAAGAGCATGTTGTGATGTAGTGAACCGCGGTGTGCAAGTGTGGAAAGGAAAGGTTTACGTGGGTGTTTTGGACGGTTATCTGGTTTGCCTCGATGCAGCAACCGGCAAAGTCGTCTGGAAGATTGATGCTATAACTGATCGTGAAAGATTCTATACAATAACGGGTCCTCCCCAGATTGCGAACAACGTAGTGGTTATTGGTAACAGCGGTGGTGAGTTTGGTGTTCGTGGCTACATCACAGCATATGATCTTGAAACAGGGAAACAAGCATGGAGATTTTTCATTGTGCCTGGCGATCCCAAAAAAGATTTTGAACACCCTGAGTTGGAGGAAGCAGCGAAGACGTGGGATCCTGATTCCTATTGGGACGCGGGACTTGGCGGAACTTCCTGGGGCGAACTTACTTATGATCCCGAACTCAACTTGCTCTACGTGGGCACGGGAAATTCTTCGCCCTACCCGATTTGGTTTAGAAGTCCTTCAGGTGGCGATAATTTATTTCTCGCCTCAATACTCGCCATCAATCCAGACACCGGCCGGTTAGCTTGGCACTATCAGACAACTCCGGGTGAAATATGGGATTTCACGTCAACTGCTAATATGGTATTGGCGGAGCTGGAAATTGAAGGGCGCTTACGCAAGGTATTGATGCAGGCACCGAAGAATGGATTTTTTTATGTATTAGATAGAGAAACCGGCGAGTTTATTTCGGCCGAAAAATTCGTTCCTGTAAACTGGGCCAGTCACGTCGATAAAGTAACTGGACGACCAGTATTGACTGGCGAAGGATGGTACAAAGAGAAATCAAAGCTCGTCTATCCGGCGATGCCAGGCGGACATAGCTGGCAGCCGATGTCATATAATCCAATTACAAAGCTGGTGTATATTCCTGCGATGCATTTTCCCATGGTCTACACAGCGCAAAAGGAATTCAAATACAGTCGCGACGATAATACGGGAGTTCGCATGGGCGCTGATTTGTTTCCTACTGGCGAGGTCATCAAAAGCGAAGCATTTCTTCTTGCGTGGGATCCAGTACTTCAGAAGGAACGATGGCGCGCAAAGATGAACGTTGTTGATTTTAATGGAGGTGTTCTTTCAACGGCGGGGAATCTGGTCTTTCAGGGAACTACCGACGGGTACTTCGTAGTCTATGCTGCTGATACGGGAGAAAAATTAAAGGAGATCCAAACAGGCGTGGGTATCATGGCAGCTCCATCAACGTATAGCATAGACGGCGAACAGTTTGTGGTAGTCATGGCTGGATTTGGAGGCGCAACACTGCCATTCCTGCCTGATCTTGCTGCGGCACACAAGTATGAAAACAATGGGGTAATACTCTCCTATAAGCTGGGTGGAACTGACACCCCATTGCCGCCAGCTGTCTCGGCCATCACCGTCCCAAGACCGCCTGATCATGTATTGTCAGATGCACAAATCAAAGAGGGTGAAAGTTTTTACAATTCCATTTGTATCTTCTGCCACGGTGGCTTCGGGGCCAAGCACATTTCAGCTTATCCTGATCTCGCGAAGATGTCCGAGAATACACATCAGCAGTTCAATTCAATCGTGCTCAAAGGTGCACTGAGTACATACGGTATGGCCAGTTTTAGCGACATAATGGATGAAAAAAAAGCGGAAGCTGTACATCAATTTTTGATACAGCAACAACAAAAGCTGTTTGCAGATTCCTTGACTAATGTTGCCAATCGGTAGAAGTTTAGTACTTACTCTACATTAAATTATCCTTCATGAAACGCCTTATCACCATCGCATTCCTTCTTTCATCGGTCATCTTGCGTTCACAGCCAGCTGTTATCAAACAATATGTGGGCAACGAAAAAAACAGGCACCGCTGGCTGAAAGAGTACACTGACTTTCTCTCAATACCGAATGTGTATGGCGACTCGTTGAATATAGTTAAGAACGCAAGCTTCATTCACGACTGGCTAAAGCGGAACGGTGTAAAAAGTCAATTGCTGTATTCAGGGAAACCGCGTTCAGCGCCGTTTGTATACGGAGAAGTGATCAAACCAGGAGCGACTACGACACTTGCTTTTTATGCACATTATGACGGTCAACCGGTAAACCCCAAACAATGGGCCGAAGGCCTTCAACCATTTACTCCGGTACTGATGTCCGATCGTCTCGATAAAGGAGGAAAGATAATTCCATTTCCTTCTGATAAAGATGCGATTAATTCTCAGTGGCGTTTATATGGTCGTGGATCCGCCGATGATAAGGCCGGTGTGTTTGCAATCATCACCGCATATGAGGCCATCGTCGCTAGCGCTCTCAAACCAAACGTAAATATAAAATTCTTTTTTGAAGGTGAGGAAGAAGCTGGTTCCGTTTACCTCGATGAAATCTTCAAACGAAATAAGGAACTGCTCAAGGCTGATCTTTGGATAATATGCGATGGTCCAAGGCATATATCGGGGAAAAAGCAGGTGTTGTTCGGCGTTCGGGGTGATGTAAATCTGGACTTGACGCTTTACGGCGCGAAACGACCACTTCACAGTGGAAACTATGGCAACTGGGCACCCAATCCCGCGATGCGTTTAGCCCAACTGTTGGCAACAATGAAAGACAAGAACGGCAATGTTCTTGTTGAAGGATTTTATGATGATGTAATCCCTTTGTCGGAAACGGAGAAACAGGCATTAAAAAAAATACCGGACGTCGAGGAAGCATTGAAACAGGACCTCGCATTGTCAAAACCTGATGGCGAGGGAAAATCATTTATGGAATTGCTTAACCTGCCGACACTAAATATAAATGGTATACAAAGCGGCAACATTGGAAGCATGGCAGCTAACGTAATTCCCACCGAAGCGACGGCGGTGATCGACCTCCGATTGGTGCTTGGAAACGATGTTGAACGTCAAATCGATAAAGTGAAACGTCATATTGAGAAGGAAGGATATTATGTTATCGATCATACACCTTCTGACGAAGAACGAATGAAATATCCGCTGCTTGCAAAGGTTGTCAAACGAGGCTCAGGCTATAATGCGCAACGGACACCTATGGATCTGCCGCTTGCTCAAAAAGTGGTCAAGGCTGTAGGGGAAACAGTTGGTGGCGATGTAATCACCGTCCCCTCACTGGGTGGCAGTCTTCCGCTGTACTTGTTCGAGAAGTATCTCGGTTCGAAACCTATTACAGTGCCAATTGTCAACTACGATAACAACCAGCATGCAGAGAACGAAAATGTAATCCTTCAATATCTATGGGACGGGGTCGAGACCATGAGTGTTATAATGCTCATGAAGTGAGCCACGTTGCCGGGAGGATAAGTTCGGAAGAGCTCAGAAACGTTAAACCTTTTTCTGCCTATATTCATCTCCGAAAAAAGTCCATGGCGAGAATACTGCTTACCGTTATTTTGATTATCTGCTCTGTACGAGTTTTTGGCCAAGCCAAACCCTCGCCTAAATCATTGGCTGAATATTTTACGGATGTGAGTAAAGTAACCTCCAGGAATCGTTCGATTTGGAATACGGATCTTTATGGTCCCATTTTGTTTGTTGATCCTCAATCGAGAGACCTCTACAGCAACGAAAGAGATTCTGCTGGGGTGTTGACTCAGGAATCCGGACTTTTTATCGGCAAGCTTCCGAAGGATGTTAACATAGCAAACACGTCAATCAGGTGGAATGGCAACCGGTGGGCGATGATACTGCTCCCACTGTCAGACAACCGCAATGAAAGGCTAGCCCTCATCACGCACGAACTCTTTCACCTCGCGCAACCAGTGTTGAAATTTAAAAGTGTTGATGCCGACAACAATCACCTCGACAAAAAACTAGGAAGGACATATCTCCGGCTTGAACTGGAGGCACTGCAGAAAGCAGTAAAATCGCCGGGGCGGGAAGGTATAACGCATATTATAAACGCTTTGCGTTTTCGAAAGCTACGTCATCAGATCTTCCCGGATGCCGACTCTACTGAGAACCTGCTTGAACTGAACGAGGGCCTCGCTGAGTACACCGGACTAATAATGAGCGAGCGTACTCCAGAACAGATAACTGAGCACTTAGTAAATAATTTCGATGTGTTTCAGCAGAATAAAACGTTTGTGAGATCCTTTGCCTATCAAACCATTCCTGTATATGGATATTTGACACGTAAACTTGTTAAGGAAAAATGGAATCAGGATATCACAATGAAAACAAACCTTACAGATTATTTTATAGCATCGTTTAAGGTTAATATTCCTTCAAACCTTGAAACATACGCGTCGCGGGCGTCTGTTAATTATAATGGAGAACAGATCAAACAGGAAGAAGAGCAACGTGAGGCCAACAATATAAAGTTGATCAATGAGATGACTCTCAAGTTTATCAAGAATCCTCACCTTGAGATTGCTTTTGAGCGCATGAATGTTTCTTTTAATCCCAGTAATCTCATCCCTCTTGAGAACTACGGTACTGTTTACCCTACCTTGCGGATTACGGACAATTGGGGTATCCTCACCGTTGAAGATGGCGCGCTCATGAGTGCGGATTGGAGCAAAGTAATTGTAACTGTTCCCGTGGAAGATAATAATAATGGTTTAGTAAAAGGCAAGGGATGGACGCTTGAGCTAAAAGTTGACCGATACCTCATCGTGCGGGACGAAGCCTCATCGAACTATTACCTTAGAAAGAAATAGTTCGCGCGAAGTCAATCCGCGCTGTCTTGAAATAAAGACAATTCTTACCTATTTTTCTACCTTATCTGCCGTATGATTGTCTATACAACCTCTCAAAACGACAACGAGTTGAAGGGCATTCTGAATTTGCAAAAGGCCAATTTGGCAAGGAACCTGCATCAGGAGGAGATCGAAAACCAGGGATTTGTTACTGTATTGCACCGACTGGAGGATCTTCAGAAGATGAATGCCATCGAACAGCACATAATCGCTAAGGACGACGACACCGTTGTTGCCTACCTGTTAGCGATGACTGAAAAATCGAAATTTGACATTCCGGTTCTTGTTCCAATGTTCGAGATGTTTGAAACCATCCAATATAAAAATAAACCATTGTCGAAGTACAACTATATGGTTGTCGGTCAGGTGTGTGTCCATAAGAAGTATCGTGGGCAGGGAGTATTGGATAAATGTTACGATCTCTACATTGATAACTTCAGACAGCGATACGATTTTGCCGTCACGGAGATCGCTACCAGCAATCAGCGATCACTTAACGCGCATAAGCGGATTGGATTTAGGACAATCCACGAATACGCCGCACCTGATGGAGAGCAGTGGGCTATCGTTTTACTGGAATGGCCTGGGAAGTAAACCAACAACCATTGTATGAAAGTTCTTTTTCTCTTTGTCCTCGTTATGATGACGTCATGCGTAATGCAGGACGAAAACAAATTCTATATGCCTGCGGAATGGGAGCCACATGACGCTATCTGGCTGGGATGGGAAGATGACCAGCTACAATACCGTCCGGCGGTCGTCAAGATTATCAAAGCACTCAAGGCCCACGTTAAGATCAAGATTGCAGTTTCCGACGACAGTCTGATGCGCGTAGCAAAAAAGTATTTGCAAGAAGAGGGCATTGACCCGTCCCAACTCCAATTTTATAACACTGACGGAGCTGGTTATTGGATAAGAGATTTTGGAGCAACCTTTCTGGTGAATGGCAAGGGTCAAATCGCTGTAGCGGGCTTCGGTTGGAATCGTTATGGCTATCCTGGGTGGTTGGAGATCAGGTATGATAACAATAGGGATAGCATATCAAAATATCTTATGAAGCATGAGGTGAAAATGAAATTGACTGACGGGGTGGATAGTTTGATGGCTGTTGTAGAAGGGGCCTCCACCTTACGAACAGATGTCAAGCATGAAGGAGGGGCAACGGAAGTTAACGGAAAAGGCACGCTTATTCTTTGCGAAGCAACGGTATTTCAACGGAATCCTGGTCGTTCGAAGGAAGAACTCGAATCAGAATTCAAAAGAGTGTTGGGCGTAACAAATATCATTTGGATGAAGAAAGGTCTAGCCGATGATCCACTGCATTTTTTCAGGAGAATTAGCAACAATTATGTGGGAGGAGGCACTGGCGGTCATACGGATGAATTTGTAAGGTTCGCGAACGCTAATACCATTTTGTTGGCATGGATTGAGGAATCTGAAAAGGATTTGAATCCGGTCAATCAAATGAACTATGACCGAATGAATGAAAATTTTAAAATACTGGCAGAAGCGAGAGACCAGGATGGCCAGGCGTTTGCAATCGTCAAAGTGCCGCTGCCGGATCTTATCGTAAAGGAAGTAACTGCAAAAGAGAATATTGATGGCGGAGACTGGGATGGTCCCCTTTTGAAACCGAGCTATTTTCCTGCGAAGGAGTCTCCAACGGAAGGAGATACTTTATTAAGAGTTCCGGCTGCGAGTTATTTGAACTACCTGGTCACAAACAGGGTTGTGCTTTTGCCGACGTATACCGCCGTTGGTTCTTCAGCGGAAAAGGAAAATGAGGTCAAAAGAATTTTCCAGGAACAATTTCCAGAAAGAGAGATCGTGTTTATTGACGCGATGCCTCAGAACTGGCAGGGAGGAGGAATTCATTGCTCGACCCAACAACAGCCCGCAAGGAAATAGTCCTCGATTGTGATTGATAAATTTTTTCACAGATCAAGCAATAACATTATACTTGTCCTTTAATTACTGCTTACATGTATCGCATAACTTTATTTATCTGCGCATCTTTCCTTCCATTCCTTCACGCAAACGCCCAATCAGCGGAAAAGGTCACCAACAATTACATTAAGTTTATTGGCGGCGAAAAGAACTGGAAGAAAATTAAGACCCTGACGACCTCGGGTGAATATGATTATGGAGGGATATCGTTTCCATTCAAAACATACGCCGTGGCTCCTAATCGTTATAAGTTTAAGGTAGAATCTGACGGCAAGTATTATGCGCAGGGCTTCGATGGCGCTAAGGGTTGGAAAATTGATGCCTTTAAGGGTGAGACTACACCCACAATCATCAATGGCGCGGAAGCAACGTCGATGGCTAACGAATCTAGTGTTGAGCTTATGGATTTGGTGGTACGTTCGAAGGTTAATGGTGTTATGATGACTTACACAGGAACGGACTCGGTAAAATCTCATTTCTGTCACCGGATTGAATTGAAACAAAACGGCGCGACGGATACATTATATTTCGACGCTCGAACATACGAACTTGTACTGAGAAAGACCCTATCCAAAAACGCAGAATTGAATAAAACGCCGATGAACATTTACTATTCAGAGTATCGGGACATTGGTGGCGTGAAGATTCCGTTTAAAACAGTTTGTGAATCCGGGGAACAAGTTATCCTCACCATTACTATTGATAAAGCGATCTTGGACGTTCCGATTGAAGAAAAGGAATTTCAACCATGAAATTCGTCTGATGATGGTTTGTGCCATTAATTCCTCGCATTGATATTAGTTAATGTTCTGGTACGGAGATTTAGTTTTTATCTTTGTACATGAAACGTCCTGTCGTCTATTTGCTGCTTATTCTGGCAGGCATGTACGCATTTGTTTCAATAGTTAAACGGCGCGATCGAACCAGGACCTATTCGCTAACTACGGAAACTATCAGGATCGATTCACTCGAACAGATCAGTCCTCTTGACGGGGAGTTAGTCAAACCGATATTGTATACAAATGTTTCTGGTCTCTCCCGGTTACCCGTGTCTTTGGCAAAGAAAAAATTTATCGCCGCGGTTCTGCCTTCGATTCTAATTGCGAGACATCAGATTGAAAAGACCAGAATCAGGATATTTGCCCTCACTGACAAGGATAAATGGAATGGAGAGGATAGCTCGTTCTATTTTGAGGTCAAGCGCCGATATAAGGCTAAGGATATAAACGATTTGATCGATCGAATCGGGACGTTGCCAACCAGCATAGTACTATCACAGGCCGCAGTTGAAAGCGGATGGGGGCAGTCACGTTTTTTTCTGGAGGGCAACAACCTTTTTGGCGTGTGGTCATTTAATAGCGACGAGCAACGAATGCCGTCGAAACGGGGACGAAACAATAAAACGATTTATTTGAGAACTTATCCTGACATCGGAGAGGCGGTTGTTCATTATTTTGAAATACTGGGTTCTGCCAGCGCTTATAAAAAATTGAGGAGAGAACGTCTTTTGCGAACTGATCCGTTTGAGCTGATCCCTCACCTAAGAAACTATTCAGAAAGGAGAACGTCCTACACAAACCAGCTGAAAGCCGTCATCTTGCAGAATGAACTTACACGGTACGACCGTTATCGTCTTGATCCAGACTATCTAACCGAGGATTAGAATGAAATGGATATTGTTCGTACTTATTTCGTTTACAACCCTCGGTATAGACTATAGATCCATTTCAAAAAATCAAACCAAAAATAATAAGGAAGTAGTTTGTTTTATTTACCACCGTTTTGGCGATTCAAGGTATCCCAGCACAAACGTGTCCGTAGAAGATTTCGAGACACATCTGAAATATCTTGTCGAGAACGATTTTCACGTTTTGAAATTTTCTGAAGCTATCACCTATTTACGATCTGATCAACCTTCAAAGAAAACGGTTGTGATCACAATCGATGATGGATATAAGAGTTTTTTTAAGAATGCCCTTCCTCTTCTTAAGAAGTACAAGATACCTGCGACATTGTTTGTTAATACGGAAACGGTAGGGGGAGGAGATTACATGACCTGGGATGAACTCAAGGAAGTTGTTAGATACGATATAGAGATTGGGAATCACACACATTCGCACCATTATTTTCTAAACCTCCCGACGTCATCCCGATACAAAACATTCAAGGACGAAATTGAGCTAAGTCAGTCGATCATTAAGAAGAAGCTGGACCTGCAGCCAATCGTCTTCTCTTACCCGTATGGAGAATTCGATTCGGAAATGAAGAAGATCGTGAAACAAGCCGGTTTTGTCGCTGCTGCCGCACAAAATTCAGGCGTGATGCATTCCGGATCCGACATCTTTCAATGCCCCCGGTTTCCGATGTCCGAGGCGTATTCTTCCATAAAGCAGTTTGTTGAGAAAGCTTCAATGCATGCTCTTCAGATTTCAGATCAGTCGCCCGAATCATTTCTTCTGGGTGAAAAGAATCCCCCTGTGCTCACGCTAACCCTGTCACACGGTGATCTGAATTTAAAAGAGCTTCAGTGCTTCGTGCAGGGTGGCGAGTGCGAAATTACAGTGGAAACAAGAGAAGAAAATACAATACTCTCCTTGCGTGCACGGAAACCTATTGCTGCCCGAAGAAGAACACTTTATACGCTTACCGTCCGGGATAAGCGCGGACAATGGTATTGGTTCAGTCACCTTTGGATCAATCCCGATATACGATAGAAATGCCTATGGAAAAGGACGTTGTTCTTTGGATTTTATCATAGATTTTGCCAATCTTATGTTATCGAAGCGAACTTTTCGGTTGTCCCATAATCCTTTTCGTGCTGTCAGCATCGACCGAAAAAATCTCTCCCTGTGTGATGTGGATATAGCGTAGTTCAAATTATTGAACAAGCGTTGCCGTTTGGCACCATTGTATAAACTAACCAAATCCCTTATGAAAAATCTAACCCTCGTATTGATCGGTTGCGCCCTCTTATGGGCCTGCAGCCAGCCCAAACCTGAGCCTGAAGCTCCCGCGGCGGAAGTTAAACCAGCGCCAGTCGAAATTGGTGACACGAAATTTATCGATGTCAGCAAAGAATCCCTCAACAATCTTGCAGCAGGAAATGTCGACGGATTTATGAACACTTTAGCGGATGACGCTAAGTTCTTCTGGAACTACGGAGACAGTGTTGTTGGTAAAACGGCAGTCGCGGATTATTGGAAGGAGCGTCGGGGCAATGTTATTGACACGCTCATTATTTCAGAGGACGTCTGGCTTGTTATAAAAGCCAATGAATCCCCAAGGCCAGATTTAGCAACAGGAACGTGGGTTTTTGGGTGGTATACGGCAACAGCCAAGTATAAATCAACAGGCAAGTCGATGACACAAGCAATCCATCAAGCGGGTCATTTTAACGAAAGTGGCAAAGTCGATGTAATGTATCAGTATCTTGATAGAGCCCTTATTCAGGCAGCAATGAAAAAATAGTCGGCACTTTCAGCGGAGAAATGGAGTGAAGGCAGTTAGAAATGCCTTCACTTTCTTTTTGGCCCCACCTTGTACATTGTGCGCACCATCTAGTGTTTTATTGGTGAACCATAGTTGGAACTAATAATGTAATTTCATTTAATTACATCGCGCCTTCATAAATAGCAATGATTGGCGTATTCAGACGAATCGGTTAATAATGACGGAAAGTATAATGATTGCAACCACTGAATCTATCCTGACACAATATGATGAGTCAATATCTACGTTAGGTTTTCAGCTTCGTGATTTTTTAGTTGCTTCACTTAAGGACTGCACTGAAATACCTGACGCTTCCGGTAACATAATCCATTATGGATACGGAACAGGTTATATTGACACGATATGTACTATCATTCCTTCCAGGAAGGGGATCAAGCTCGGGTTCTATCGAGGAAGTGAGTTGCCTGACCCTGAAAAATTGCTGACGGGATCAGGGAAAGTCCATCGTTATGTTGAAATCAAATCAAAAAAAGATATTCAGGATCGAGCGCTGAAACAGCTGATGAAAGAAGCGATCAGCGCCTGGAAAACACGGAAGCAAGCAAAGGGTTCTAAATGAAAAATATGAATTGGCGCTTTAATCTAATTTGGATAATTCTCGGTCTTGTATTTATTCAATGCCAGACACCTGTCCGGAACGAAGTACCGCCGAACGTAATATTCATCCTTGCCGACGACCTTGGCTACGGCGACTTAAGCTGCTATGGCCAAACGAAGTTCCACACTCCAAACATTGATCAGTTGGCCAAAGCAGGATTGGTTTTTACGCAACACTATTCGGGAAGCACCGTATGCGCTCCGTCAAGGAGTGCATTGTTAACGGGATTGCATACGGGCCACACAATGATTCGCGGAAATAAGGAGGTTGCGCCAGAAGGGCAATATCCGCTACCGGATTCAGTGTTTACGATCGTCAAACAATTCAAGTCGAATGGATATGCCACAGGTATGTTTGGAAAATGGGGCCTGGGATTTCCTGGCTCACCAGGGGACCCGTTGAATCAGGGCTTCGATAGTTTTATGGGTTATAACTGTCAACGACTTGCTCACAACTATTACCCACCCTATTTATGGCACGACAGCGGGCGCCTGGACATCGAAGAAAATGTCGGTGAAAAAAATGGAGCCTACGCTCCCGATCTCATTCATAAATATGCGCTTCAGTTTATAGAGTCAAACAAATCTAAACCATTCTTTCTCTATTTGCCGTCGGTGCTTCCTCATGCCGAGCTTAGTGCGCCTGAAAAACTCATGAAAACAAATAGGGGAAAATTCGGGAAAGAAACGCCTTATCAAGGAACAGAACGGACGGATAAAAACTTCAAGACGGGAGGCTACTCATCGCAGTCGGAACCGCGGACAGCGTTTGCCTCTATGATCAATGTGTTGGACGATCATGTGGGAGAGATCATTAGAAAATTGAAAGACCTCAATATTTATGACAACACAATTATAGTGTTCACCTCGGATAATGGTCCTCACCGTGAAGGAGGTGCTGATCCGGACTTCTTCGATAGCAACGGTATGCTTAAAGGTTACAAGAGAGACCTATATGAAGGCGGTATACGCGTACCGTTGATCGTTCATTGGCCAGCCAAAGTAAAGGCAGGAAAGACTGATCACGTGTCGGCATTTTGGGATTTTATGCCCACGTTCTCGGAGCTTATTGGTGCAACCCCTGTAGTCAGCGACGGGATATCCTTCGCCCCAACATTGCTGGGATTCCCCGACGTTCAGCAAAAACACAAATACCTCTATTGGGAATTTCATGAGCAGAACGGAAAGCAGGCTGTTCGGAAAGGAAAATGGAAGGCCGTGAAAGTGAATGCTGATTCGGAGGAGCCCGTAATAGAGCTGTATGACCTGGAAAATGATCCTTCTGAGGAAAACAATCTCGCGACTGTTTTTCCGGATTCCGTGGTCATGCTTAGGTCTTTGATGGAAAAGTCACATTTGCCGAACCCGGCGTTTCCGTTTTCTTCGGAAAAAAATTGATATAATTTTTCGATGCTGTTGACATAGGGCTGTCACTCCGCCAGCGTTAATTGTGATATTGAACAACTTTAACTCTTAAAGCGATGAGTCTGGTCATAAAAAACAGCATCACGATTGATGCGCCTGCGTCGAAGGTGTGGAATGCACTTGTAGACCCTGAACAAACAAAAAAGTACATGTTTGGCTGCGAGGCTGTCTCCGAATGGAGGACTGGCAGCCCATTATTATGGAAGGGTCAGCACGAAGGAAAAGAAATGGTGTTCGTAAAAGGCAACGTTGTGGATATTAAACCAGAACGATTTCTTGCTTACACCGTTTTTGATCCACTTTCAACCATCGAAGATATTCCAGAAAACTACCTCACGGTGACATACGAGCTAAAATCTGAGAATGGAACGACAACCCTCAACGTTACTCAGGGCGACTATGCTGCCGTCGCGGATGGGGAACGAAGATTTAAAGACTCGTCGAACAACGGCGAGGGATGGAATCCAATACTCGTTCAGATAAAAAAACTGGTTGAATCGGAATAGTTATCAGTCAAGCGCATGGAGGGTGACCCAATAACGGTAAGCGACTAGCGCCTTGTCGATCTTTGAAAGCCTGGTGATATCCTTCCTGCTATGCCTCGGAAGAATCCGCTTGTTAAGCTTCGCCAACAGTTTGAAAAAACTCTTCTTCATTACGGGTAGTTTGCTTGTTATTTTGATCGCTCAAAGACATCCTCCCAGGTAAACTTTTTACCGTCGGGACCTGTCATCAGGCCTTTGACGTAGAGCTTATCATTTTTCACCTGCTCAGACATCTCGGCAGTTGATAAATTTGAAAAAGCCAGAGGCCCGGACTGATAAAGCAAGGTTGGATAAGTTTTACCGTCTTTCATGGTATAGGTTCCACCCACTACATGTTCAAATTTTTTGTCTCGATGACTTATCCGCATCCAATGAGTTGGTGTAACAATATGAAAACGCGTGGTTGTTGCATTAGTATGAGATTCTTTCGAACCATCAAAATTTGTATACGAGGAAGAAAGCTGGGACCAGGCGCCGATACCGGGATTTTGTGGATAGGCATTTGGCGTCTTAACACGCCTGAATACCATGGCCTCAAGGATAACTTTTTTTCCGTCCGGACGAATAAGGGTGCCTGCCTGCGTGAATGTATCTCCTTCTATCTTCCAGGTGAAATCGGTTTTTACATTATCGAAAATCTGCACGGATGCCTGCGTTGGGTACTCGATGTATTTGTTCCCGTCAATTTTAATAGTGCCTGCATAACTGCGGTTGAAGACCAGAGAATCTTTCTGAACGTCATGGGCAATAAGCATGTAATGCGTGGGAGTTATAATTTTTACTTCGCGCACAGAGGAAGTATCAATCGAAAACTTCTCACCATTCGCACTGATGCCCTTAATAGACACCATTTCCCAAGTGCCTATCAAAGGGTGTTGAGCGGTTAACGTGACGCTGAACAGGAGGATCACTCCTAAAATTGATAAAGGTGTCTTCATAAGGTCGACGGAAGAAGGTTTGGGGCGGTTAATACCTGTCGTCTCCCAGATACGGGAATCCGCAACAAAACGTTGCATTCTGTTCTTCATTGCAGGCGGTTTAGGAGATAATTAGACAAATTAGGGCAATTTTCGGTCGAATGAAAATGTCCAGCGGAAGGGCCGGGCCGGTTTATAGACCTAAAAATCTGGCTGAATATTCCGCTGGTGAACCAACTAGGAGAACATTTATGATTGAAATCGATAACTTTTATCTAAGCAAACCTGAGCCACTAAGGAGTTGTCTGCTATCGCTTCGGGACATAGTCCTTCGCTCAAATGGTGAGCTCACCGAGGCCTGGAAATATGGGATGCCGTTTTTTTGTCTTCGGAAAAAGATGTTTTGTTACTTGTGGGTTCGCGGAAAAACTTCTGTTCCCTATCCCTACCTCGGGATAGTGGAAGGAAGAAACATTTCTCATCCCGGGCTGATCCAGGAAAAAAGGTCAAGGATGAAAATATTATTGATCGACCCAACGAAAGACCTACCGGTCAAAACAATCCTTACCATTCTGAAAAAAGCTACCCTACTGTATCAACCTGAAGAGCTTCGGCCTCGCATTAAAAAGAGGCCTCAAAAAGGACAGAAATGAGATCTTTTACAGGCACGACTTTGGCTCTATATATATATGAAGGATGGATCAAAACTCAGTGTTATGAAAAGGTTAAGCTGGATATTATTATTCATATGCATTACTGCAGCTGCAGGTGATCCTGGGCAGGAAATCAAATCGCATAAGACTACGTTCAAGATAAAGAATGCAGGTATTACCGTCGACGGGTCATTTTCAGATCTTCAGGCCGACATAAAGTTCGATTCAAAGAATCTTGACAAGAGCGTTCTCAAGGCTTCAGTAGGTGTTGCTTCTATTAATACTGGAATTAAGAAACGCGATAAAGATTTGCAGATGCGTAAATACTTTAATGTAGAGAAATATCCACGCATCAAGATGACATCGAAGAAAATTAAGCACATCGAAAAAAATAACTATAAGGGAACGTTCGATCTTACGATAAAAGGTGTGACAAAGCAGATTGAAATCCCGTTCACATACATTGGTAAAGAGAACGAAGGAACGTTTTCGGCTGACTTTACGGTCAATCGCCGTGACTTTGGAGTTGGAAGCAAGAGCCTTATTCTTTCCGATGAGGCAACAGTCTCAATTGAGGTTGTTATTAAAGGAGGCAAGGTCAAAGATAGCATTACAAGTAGACGATAGCAGTAATTTAATAAACGAACACATCACCATGATAGCAAGGATATGGAAAGGCAGGACCAGCTTGTCAAAGGCAACTGCCTATAAAGAGTTTTTATTAAAAGTAGCAGTGCACGATTATAAGTCTGTCAAGGGAATTCTGGGTATTCAATTTCTGCACCATGTAGAAAATAATGAAGCTCACTTTACCCTAATTACCCTTTGGCCTTCCATAGATTCAATAAAAAAATTTGCAGGTCCTGATTATGAAAAAGCAAAATACTATCCGGACGACCAGGAATTTCTTTTAGACTTTCCTGAGAAGGTGCAACACTATGAATGCTTCTATAAGGAGCTGATAAATTGAGGAAGTACCCTTCTTTTAGCGAACTTAGCTTCTGTTTATATTATTTCGCTCATGAATCTTCAATTAGTTCCAATTAAAGAATTTTTACACGAGAACAACTCATTCGAAGAACATCCCGACTGTCGAGAGACGCTGGAGATGTCGGTTATGTTTTATTCACGCGTTGGTTATGTTGCTCCATGGATCGGGTATTATGCATCGTTGGAAGGAGAGTGGGTTGGGAGCGGTGGTTTTAAGGGACGTCCCCTAGACGGAAGAGTTGAAATTGCATATGGAACCTTTCCATCATTTCAACACAAGGGTATTGGAGCGAGGATATGCAGGGAACTTGTCGCATTGGCGCGGAAAACGGATCCAACAGTAAAGGTGATGGCCAGAACGTTGATGGAAGAAAGTTATTCGACAAAGATTCTGAAGAAAAATGGGTTCGCCTGGAGGGGCGTCGTTGTAGACCCGGATGATGGCGATGTTTGGGAATGGGAATACGTTAATTAGTTACCTATACGTTCCGTTGCGCCCTGCAGCCATTTAAGACTAAGCATAACATGCGATCATTTTTTTCGAACCAGCAGCCATTATATTGCTGGTAACAATCGCAGGTGCGAAATATCCACAGTGTGGTGAATTGATTCACATATGGATAGATATACACGCCTATTGAAAGAAATTCAACAAAATCCCCAGCCAATACGCGCAAATCAGCAAATATTGCCCTAGAGAAGTTTGGCACTATCATTTCAGTAAACATGTAAAAATCGAGTCTAATTAAAATGATTTTACATATGAAACTTATGAAAAGAGAATTCGGAAAATGGTGTTTACTCACCTTTGCAATGACTGCGGGAGTGTTGACATTCTCTTTCCAAGCGAATGCGCAACAGGACGAGAGTACCACACAAACAACGGTAACGACACAAACTACGACAAGCCAATCAAACTCCGACCGGGACCGGGATACGTCGCCGGCAAGAGCACGCGCTGGTATCAAGGGTGGTATGAACCTAAGTAACTTCACTTCGGGTGAGCAGATTTCTGATAAGCACTCAAGAGTCGGCTTTCACGCCGGGGTGTTTGGTCAATTATTCGTGAATGAAGGTTTTGCTATTCAGCCTGAATTAAACTATTCCACTAAGGGTAATGAAGTTACTCACGAGTACGGAATTATCGATGCGGAAACAAAGTTTAACCTGGGTTATCTCGACATGCCTGTACTTGCCGTTTTTAAACTTGGAAATGTTGCTGAAATTCACGCAGGTCCGTACTGGGCATACTTACTCAGCGCCAACATCGACACTGATGGAGATCTTGGAGATGACTTTGTACAGCTCGATAGGAAAAATTTTGATAATTGGGATTACGGTTTAGCCGGTGGTATCGGATTTAATCTGGGTAACGTACAACTTGGTGCACGTTATAACTACGGACTGAACGAGATCGCAAAAAGCAGTGGGGCAAAAAGGCTATTAGGAGGATCTAAGAATTCAGTGGGACAAATCTACCTGGCATTCAATCTTGCAGCCCACAATAAGTAACGTGTTTCATAGCATGTTTCTGTGAGTAAGACCTGGTCTTCGGATCAGGTCTTTTTTTATTGGATTTTCCCGAACACATTTGTCAATACAAATTGGCCGACGCGTTTTCCCTGGGCCACTCCATTGTCACACGCATCCCGAAAATGTATGCCACCATAAAGCCTTGATACCGCAGCCTCATTTGCTGCTTCGTAGAATGAATTGAAGCGCCTCTCAGGAATTCCAAAGTATACCTCAGAGGTATCAACAAAACCGAAATTATCACCAAGCAGGTGTGTCAACACAGTAGCAACAGAGGAAGACACTACACTATGACCGCTTGTATATTCCGGGAAAGGCGGGGTCTGAAGCAGCGGACGCCACGACGGGTCTAGCAGCTTATTTATTGCGGCCTCCGGACGAATCCTGTCGCTGCTATATTTCTCTTGCCAGCAGCTGATAAATCCATCATGCAACGTGAGAGCTACCATTGTATGTACAAGGATTGCTGAATCAAGTGGAAGGTCTGATTTTTTACAAACAATTCCCGTAATTCCCATCCAATGACCGCCCGGTGAGATCTTTTTAAGACCTATCGCCATGTGACCGGAATATGTGACCGCGAAAGGGTTACAATCCCAGAAGTTTGCAATTTTCTCTTGCTCAGGAGTTATGTTCTTTCTTATGTGATAAACTTCAAGCATCTGCTTATAGAACTTGCTTGTGGTGTCCTTGCTATAAACTTGTGGTGGGGGTGGTGCAAATTGTTTTGCCGAGTCAAGGAAGAAAGCCCTTACTGTTTTCCACTGGGGTTCAACCGCCGACATGTACTCAGGCGGCGTAGGATACCAATGGCCTTCGTCCTTGCTGGGTGTATACCTTCGGTAGGTGCTTAGCCTGTTGTAGTCGTCAGCTCGTGCATACTGAATAACCTGTTTGGCAATTTCTTCTGAATAACGGATGTGTTGGTCCAGATCTTCTTTTGACATCTTTTTCTTCCGCCTGAAATGTTCGATCAGGAGTTTTTGCTTTTCCTCAAGCATAATACCCGAAGGCATGATCTGCCGACCGACATGCAGCAACGTGTAGTTCGTACAAAAAGACAAATTTAAGTTCTTTGGCACTGGGGGCGGCTGAATTCCCGGATCTACATTAAATTTAGCATTGATATTCGGTAGCTTCTTCTGCGAACAAAGTGCCGCTTCGTAGGCACCGAGCATTGCATATGCGTAAAAACGGCTTGCTGCCGGCGGATTAGCAACATCGTGCAACATTACCTCTGACAAATAAAATACGTTGTTAGCAAGCAACTGGAGTTCCTGCTGATGTTGCCCTCCTTTCTGTGCGACAGCATTTGACAAAGTCAAAAAAAGTAGAAGATACGATACCTGGCTTTTCATTCAATTAGTTCAGTTTGTAGTTCTCCACACCATAATTATTTATCCCGGCCATCAGGACCTTTACACCCCCGATATCAATCAACTGAAGAGATTTGATATCACCCGTAATTTTTAAACCCGACTTCGATTGTGGAACATAAGAAAACGCTCCCTTTCCATTGCCCTCAAACAGCTGCCCGAAATTAGCGTCAATCACGCCCATTCGTATGCGTATAGAGCTCTGGTTGCCACCAATCAATAGATCCATGTTTCCATCCTTGTTGTAATCCAGTAGAGTCATTGCATATACAGGTGCGAATTGTGCTTCAGATGGAAGAGCATGCCGCACAAAGCCCTTGCCTGTATTTTCAAAATAGGCGCTTTCAAGATCCGTTACTTTGAGCTCTTTAGCGTCTTTCAGATCATTGGCGGAAAAGATGTTATTCAACTGCGCATCGGCATACGAAGCATAGGATGTATACTTGCTGCGCATACTATACATCTGATCCAAAAGCTCGTCACGGCTGGGAAATGGGTATGGTTTTCCCTGTATATACTGAGTGAGTATGGGGTCTATTGAACCGTTCTTGTCAAAATCCTTATAAACCAATGTGAGGGGTTCTTTGACACTTGCTCGTAATTGAGTGTTCAGCCCGAGATTACCTGCAACAATATCTTCGTCGCCGTCTTTGTCAAAATCGTGGATGATCATTCTACTCCATAACCCGCTCACTGGTACCTCGAAAAACCTATCTGTGGCACGCTCGAGCTTTTTACCTGATTCGTTCACGAACACTTCAACAGCCATGAACTCACCGATAACCACAAGATCTTCCCATTGGTCGCCATTTACATCCATCCATTTCGCATCCGTTACCATTCCGATACGCGCCAGCGTTGGTGCAATGGAGGTTGTAATATTTTCGAAGCGGCCTGCATTGTTTCGCAGAATAAAACTCTCCGGTGTTAATGGATACTTCCCGGGAATAACCCGTCCTCCAACGAAAAGATCAAGGTCGCCGTCGTGGTCAAAGTCTTTGGCAGTAATGCAGGATTTGCTTCCTCGAATATCAGGTATATGGCCCGTTGCGAGAGTGAACTTGCCCTTGCCGTCGTTTAGGTATATTCTGTCTTGTAATGACTGGTCGTTTTCAGCGTATTCATTGTAGCCGCCACTCACTACGTACAAATCAACGTCACCATCTCCATCAATATCAGCAAAGAGTGCGTCGGCATCTGTGAAGGTTTTATTAAATTCTGTTACCGATTCTGCAAATCCCCCCTGACTGTTTTGAATAAAGATCTTTCCGGGATTTCCCTGTGCTCCTCCAACAAAAACGTCTGTTCTTCCGTCTTTATTGACGTCCGCCGTGGCCATGACGGGTCCACAGGTGGTTAGCATCGTGAGCAGCAATGGTTGTCGTTTAAAATCGTTGTAACCTTCCTCTATATGCGTGTAGTCAAATAGTGGATCAACGTGGCTGAAGAATGTTGGCTGAGCCGGCGGGGTCATTTTTTTTTGCTTACTTCCACTTTCACTTTCATTCAACTTGATATGCTGATTGATCTTGACATCCTTCAACGTGCTGACTTTACCAGATGGCCAGGTTATTTGAATACTATCGACGGTCTGAAGTTTCCCCAAGCCAATGTGAATTCGATTGCTCACGGATGATTGAAATCCGCGGGTTGAGATATGTTCGTAATACTGGATTTTGTTACCGCCATATAACAGAACTTTGGCTCCAATAGCATTAGTGTTCTTTCCTGGGCCCGTTAGGGTTAATTGCAAAAAGTTATGATCCGCGTATCGCTCGCGACTGTTGTTCTTAAACACTGACGCAACAGCGTTTTGGTGATTCACTACAAGATCAAGATCGCCGTCGTTGTCAAGATCCGCATACGCCGCCCCATTCGAGAAATTGTTTTCTTTGAAGCCCCAGTCTTCGCTTTCATCTGTAAATGTCAGATCACCGTTGTTTCGATACATGTAATCGTGAACCGGAGTCGACGTCATGGTGCTTACGAGGTGAAAAGTATCTGCTTTTTCCCGGGCCTTTGATTTTTGAAAATAATAGTCACCCTTATACTTCAGGAAATCGCGGTTAGTGTAATCTCTGTAGTATCCATTTGTGATGAATAGATCCTTCCAACCATCATTGTCATAGTCAGCGAACAATGGTGCCCAGCTCCAGTCAGTCTTCGAGATGCCTGAAAACTGACCGACCTCACTATAGGTACCGTTGCCATTGTTGAGATGCAGCATGTTACGCATGTTCTGAAAGTAAAATCCGTTCAACACCATCAACGCGTAGTGTTCGTAGTTTTCCGGTCCGTAAAGAAGCTTCTGTCTCTTATTGTCTTCAGGTAACATATCGACGGTAAAAATGTCGGGCCATCCGTCGTTGTTAATGTCGCTTACGTCGCATCCCATGGAGAAATAGGAGAGATGTTGAACGTATTCCGTCATCCGGTCAGTGAACGTACCATCTTGATTATTAATATAGATGTAGTCAGGCTCAACGTAGTCGTTTGACACATACATGTCGGGCCATCCATCCTTGTTAACATCAGCTACGGTTATCCCCAGACCAAAACCAAGTGGGTTGCCTTTAATACCTGCTGCTTCGCTTACGTCGACAAAGCGGCCGTTGTCGTTTCTGAATAGTTTGTCGCCAGCATAAGGATGTCTTGTTTCCTTGGCCTTGGCATATTCGAATTCCCGGATAACCACTACGTTGTGATTGAGCAGGTACATATCAAGATCGCCATCCTTGTCAAAGTCAAAGAAGGAGGCATGGGTAGTGTGACCTGGATCGTCAAGGCCGGTCTCCTTACCTTTTTCCGTAAACGTCAGGTTGCCATTATTAATAAAGAGCTTGTTTCTTCTTTTTTCCGGATCACCTTTTCCGGAATAGCAAACATAAATATCAAGGTTTCCGTCGCCGTTTACATCGGCCATGGTAACACCGGTCTTCCATCCGCCTTTACAATCAACGCCGGCCGATGATGCTATTTCTTTGAATTTAAAATTGCCAAGATTCAAGTACAGCGTGTTAGGCCTCATGTTGCCGGTGAAATATATATCATCCAGCCCGTCCTTATTGATATCACCAACCGACACTCCACCACCATTGTAGAAATATTCATAAGTCAGCACATTTGATTTCGGACCTTCTTCCAAAATGTTCTTGAAAGTAACGCCAGTCTTTTGCGGCGAAAGAGATTCAAACAACGGTTGTTGCTGAGCAACCGTGCCATTGGCTAGCAGGCCCAGCGTTGAAATCAATAATATAAAAAATCGGACTTTCATGGGTAAAAAAATTAAGACTTGGAGTTCATTCTGTCTCAGGCTTTGCCAGAAAGTTTGGGGGTATTTTGAAACACAAGTTAAAGCAGAATCTCTAAAAATGGGATTTCAAAAGAGTTTATTTTGTCTCATAGGGACTCCCGTTAATGGCCTTAAATACGTCCGGAAATGAACCTTTTTTATCTATCTTTAGCCGCTTCATTGTGAGGTATGGGGTTATAAGGTACAAGGGTATAAGGTATATAGAGTAAGGATACACCCCCTAACTTCTAACTTCTAACTTCTAGATTCTAACTCCTAACTTCTAACTTTCTTTCATTAGTCCTTTCGAATATGCGGTATTTTAAATTCGTATTACTTGCCAACCTCAAGCTTGTGTGCTTGGTATTATTGATCGTAATGTTAGGGTGCCAGAAGAAGAAAAGTGCTATGGTCTGGAATGAAGACTTTCCCGTAATAGGATCTCAATCTTCACCGCGAACGGCGGACCTCAACGGTGACGGCGTATTGGACATCGTTATAGGCGCCGGTAAGAACGAATATCAACACAGCGAACAGGGCATAATAGCAATGGATGGAAAGACAGGAAAGGTTCTTTGGCAACAGGAATCACCCGATCAGGTATACGGAGCAGCTACCTTGTATGATATCACGAGCGACGGTGTAAGCGATGTGTTTATAGGCGGAAGGTCACCGCATTTCAAGGCGATCAATGGTAAGACGGGCGAACTGATCTGGGAATACAAGCATTCCGATCATGAAAACGATTCAATCATGAAGTATGCGCGATATAACTTCAATAATAGCATCCTTGTTCCGGATCAAAACAGCGATGGTTTGATGGATCTGATGACAGTCAACGGAGGCAATTCATATGCAAACCCCAATTCGGAAGTTGACAGGTACCCGGGTGTATTGATGATCTTTGACATCAAGAGTGGAAAAATAATCGCGGCAGATACAATGCCCGATGGAAAGGAATCTTACATGTCACCGGTGGGATTTGTTCGGCAAGGAAGTAATGAATTTAATATCGTGTTTGGAACTGGTGGGGAGACGATCAATGGCCATTTATATGTTGCAAAACTTTCAGACCTGATGAATAACGAACTTTCTAAAGCAACGATCATTGCTTCAGAAAAGGGACATGGATTCATTGCGCCTCCATCTCTTGTGGATATAACCGGAGATGGCAATTTGGACATTGTAGCGATCACTCATGGCAGTAATGTTTTCGCCATTGACGGAAAGGATAATAAAATACTCTGGCAACAAACTATCAAGGACACGGAATGCAGCAATAGTCTGGCCGTTGGTTATTTTACGGATGATGAAATTCCCGATTTTTTTACGTTCGCCAGCAGAGGACAATGGCCAAACAGCACCGGCTCACTTCAGATAATGCTCGACGGTAGCAACGGCTCGATCGCGTTCATCGATTCAATCGGATGTACGGGATTTTCCTCGCCTGTGGTGTATGATATTGATAGAGATGGACGCGATGAAGCGATCATTAGTATAAACGAATTTGATTGTAGCGTCGGATTTACGGGAAACGAGCCCATTAACATCGAGAACAAGCTTATCGCAATGGATTTTCAAACCAGATCGTTCCAGATCATAGATCAGTCGAAAGGTTTTAAGAATATCTTTTCAACTCCCTGGATTGGCGATCTTGATGATGATGGATATTTAGATATTGTTCACTGTCAGTACTATCATCGTTCTATGCTGCTTTCATTCCTCGGAATGAGGGTAAGGCGTATAGACACCCCGATACGGATGAAATCGCAGCCGGTATGGGGCGCTTACATGGGATCGAATGGCGACGGGACATTTGCAAAAAGTGAATAGTCACCATCACTAAGCATTTGCCTTTGTCAGGGCTGACAACAAATAGAAGAGGCTGCTCATGGAGCAGCCTCTTGCTAAAATTACGTGGTCACCTATTCTAGTTATCCCACCAAACTTTTCCCTTCTGATTGTCAGGAGACGTTCCACCTTCAGCGATATTCGCGCTGTTCGTAGCAACCTCGTGACTAGGATATCTCAGTCTGCCTGGAATCTTACCGCCCGTAATATTACCAGAGTAGTTGATCTCAACCAGTGCCGGGAGACCGGTTCGACGGTAGTCTGCCCATGCTTCCCACCAGTTAAGGAACTTGGTAATCCACATCTGCGTACCGATTTGTGCAAGACCGGTAGCACCTGGGGTGTAAGCGTTGTTAGCCAGGTAAGCAGTAACTGCAGCGTCAGGAACGGCAAATGATGCGTCATATGGCACATACATTTGTAGCGCAGCTTTCACACCAGCATCATAGTGAGCAGCGGCTGTGCCAGAAACTGAACCAATGCCTCGTTCTTTTGCTTCTGCAAGGAGCAGTGCAACTTCCGAATAGCTCATCAAAAGATATGGCTCACTGCGATCAAGCAATTTCATGTTGATCACGGAGAAAAGCTGAGCGGGGTTTGAACCTGTGATCCCTGTGTAGGCATCCAAGGTACCAGCATCCAGACCGTTAGGCATACCCTTTTGTGCCAGGGGACTTGTGTTGCCATTTACGCCCTCGGTGAAGATCATTAGACGGGGATCGTCATCGGCGACACTGGCCTTATTAGGACCCATCAATTGGTCAATGAGCGTTTTGCCCATCACCCGAGACTGGCCACCATCACCAGGGATGAACGCGCGGGAAATTCCGTTTTGGTTCGTCCACAAGCTTGGGTTTTCAGACATTGGCACCCAAACGTTATCTGCATTGGAAGTCATCACGCCCGCACCTGCAATCGCTTTGTTGACGGCAGCAGTAGCTCCAGGCAAATCAACCATTGACATCCTCATTGCAGCTCTCAGCATAAGTGAATTCGCCCATCTTTTCCACTTGTCAATATTTCCTTGGAAGTACATGTCGGAAGCAGCAAATCCATCATCAGGGTTACCTGAGCTGATTGCGGCACCAGCTGATTCCAATTCTGACAGGATAGATGCATAAATTTCCTGCCCAGAAGTATAAGCAGGGTTAAATGTACCGGTTATGCCTTTTAGGGCCTCAGTGTAGGGAACATTGCCGTAATAATCAACAAGACGCATAAACAGGAAAGCGCGCAGAATTCTCGCTGCTTCCCTCGTGTTTTTCCGCCTGCCTTCTTCAAAGCCAAGTTCACCAGTTTGTTTCAGTACTTCTTCGAGGTTCTTCAGCTGTCCACCATAGATAAACTCCCATGGTGCGTTATCAGATTCAACGTTTTCAAAGTACTTGTCACCAGCACCCAAACCACCGGTTCCGGAATTCGCAAGGTGCTGCATCCAATAAGCACAATAACCAATATTGGTCCGCCAGTCAATGTATCGGTTGTCACCTTCGGACCCGCCGGAAGCAGCACCCAATTGAGCAGCAGAGAACAAGAAGTTCATATTCACCTCATTAAGGGCCTGCGGATTGATATTGAGGTCGTGTAGGGTATCCGTGTCACAACTCGCAAATGGTATCGTCAGGCCACAGGCTAATAGTATTATCTTACTTAGATATTTCATGATTCTTCAGTTAGAGTTAAAAGCTTACTCGCAAGTTAAAACCATATGACCTCGTAGCAGGCATTGCGAAATATTCAAGTCCCTGCGCACCAGCGTTTGTGGAATATGTTGATTCCGGATCCACGTTGTCGATGTTCTTGTTTATTACCCATAGGTTACGGGCAACAAATGAAAGCGACAGGTTCTGAATCGGAGTCTTGGTAAGCCAAGTTCTAGGGAACGAGTATCCTAATGTCAGCTGACGCAGCTTGACGAACGACGCATCATACATGAACATGGTCGAGATGGCTGTGCTTTCACCGCCCACTCTGTTCCAATAAACGTTAGCCTCATGAGGAGTCAGGTCGCGATCAACAGGTACGTAATTTGGCGCTTCAGGAGTTCCAGTATTAACTACTCCGTTAATGTGCAACGGTGCTTCGCCTTCTCGTCCAATCAATGATTGTTCACTCATGCCCCACTGAGCAAGACGGTTGTTGCTTCCCGAGAATAAGTCGCCTCCAGACTTGAAGTCAATGAGGAAATCAAGCGTGACACCTTTAAAGCTAAACGTGTTGTTAACACCTCCGGTGAAGTCAGGCACGCCATTACCAATAGGTGAATAAGCGGCCGACGCCAATGGTGTTCCATCTGCGTTAAAGATCGGCACTCCATCGGGTGTCATTTGCTGGGTACGACCAGTAATGGTTCCGAATGGCTGACCAACAATGTGCTTGATGAAGACGTTACGTGTGCGTGGCTCTTCCTGTACAAGTTCCTTCGTACCATCGCTGATGAAGTCAACGTTGTTGTTGTTCTTAGCGAAGTTCAACGAAATATCCCATGTAAGCGCACCGCGCACGGGTGTACCACTAAGCAATACTTCAATACCATTGTTAGAAATCTGACCGACGTTAACAAGGGTTGATCCAAAGCCAGAAGCGCGCGATATGGTGGCTCCCACTATATCATCGGTTGTGGTTTGGTCGTAATACGTGAAGTCAACTCCTAAGCGGTTGTCAAAGAATCTGACGTCAAATCCAAGTTCAATTTCGCTCGAAACAGCCGGCTGAAGAGTTGGATTGGGAATTTGACCAGAGTTACCACCTGCAGACGAGAACGTTGCCATCTTGTATCCAAGGTGGGTGTTGCCGTTGAGTGAATACGTCAGGTTAGCAGCATAAGGAGAAATGTTTACAATACCGCTCTTTGCCCAGGAAGCTCTTACTTTACCAAAGCTGATGAAGGAAGGAAGTCCCTGGAAAGTCTCAGAAACAACCCAGCTTGCGCCAACTGATGGATAGTCTACTTTATTATATTCTGGGTTCAGCACCGAGAACCAGTCTGTCCGGGTTGTTGCCGTCACAAACAAGTAATTCTTGTAGCTTACTTCGGCAGACGCAAAAAGCGAATTGATTCCTTGTTCGCTAAATCCATAACCAAAGTTTCGGGTTGCGGAATTGTTGATAGCGTCAAAGAACTGAACGCTGAATCCATTACCATTGGCACTGATCCGTTCTGACGACCTTGTCATCTTGTTTCCTCCAACAAAGGCATTGATGCCAAAATCACCAAAGGTCTTATTAACACCTAGCATAAAGTCCATGTTGACTTCACGAACACGGTCTTCACCTTCAGTGCGGCTACCTGCCAGGTTATGGCCTGTTCCTTCAGGAGTAAGGCCGGTATCACGTCGTGTATACCAGTCCATACCAAGACGGCCTGATACATACAACCAGTCGAGGATATCATACTTAAGCTGAGCCGATGAAATGAACCGGTCTCTTGTGTCGCTATCCTGAACTACGTGAGCTGCCCAATAGGGGTTTTGATCCCAGTTGTTGGGTGCACGTAACCACTCCTGACCAGGAAACTTCGCAGCACCTCCTTGTCCGTATGCCAGCAACAAGTTAGGGTCGGTGATCCATGAAGGAATGGCACCTGGTTTTGCAGGGTCGCCATAATATGAGCCTACGTCAACGCTTGGAGGAGTTCTCCACAAAGAGTGAATTGCATTGTTCGGAGAATCCGAAAGCTGCGGTCTGTTCTTAGCATATTCGTGGGCGTACATCACCTTGGCATTAAGGGTAAGCTTCTTGCCAAATTTTGAATTAACGTTGAAGCTTAAGTTTGTCCGGTCGAAACCTGAGTTGGGAATAATACTTGTGCTACGCAAATCCGAAACGGAGAAACGGAAACTTTGATTTTCACCTCCACCACTCAGCGAAAGACTATTGGTCCAGGCTTGTCCAGTTTCGAAGAATTCTTCAAATTGATTTCCGGCGTTAGAATAAGGCGCTGTTGACCCATCGAATTGAGGCACTTGGCTGCCGTCCATTTGAGGACCCCAGGCAATGTTACCCCAGTTGAATGCCTGGATAGCAGTACCTGGTTTGGTAGCCACTCCGTTGACTAAACCGTCTGGAGTTGAATCCACATAATTACCTGCTCCATACTTAGTTTGAAGCTCGCTTTGGTCGTATAATTTTTCTACAACATAATTGGTGTTAAATTCTACCCCGATGCCTTTTCTCTTCGAACCACGCTTGGTAGTGATGTTGATAACACCGTTACCACCACGAGAACCGTATAAGGCTGAAGCATTTGCACCCTTCAACACTGTAATAGACTCAATATCGTCGGGGTTGATACTGGTTAAGCCATCACCTTCGTCGTGACCGCCCCAAAGTCCTGCCTGACCAAATCCGGAGTTATCCATCGGGATACCGTCAACCACATAAAGTGGCTGGTTCGATCCGCCCAATGATTTGTTACCGCGAATTACGATACGGGTTGATCCCGCAGGTCCCGAAGAAGCCTTAGAAACGTTCACACCGGCGATACGGCCAGCAAGAGCGTTACCTAGGTTGTTTTCACGGGCTTCAGTGAATTTAGAACCGTTCACTTCAGTGACTGAATAGTTGAGAGCTTTTGTACTACGCTCAACACCGAGAGCTGTCACCACCACTTCACTGAGTTGCTCAACATCTTCTTCGAGAGCAATATCAATGGAGGATCTGGTTCCTACTTCAATTTCTTGTGAAGCATAACCAATAAAAGAATACACAAGAACTGACGAACCATCAGGCATGGAGATAGTATACTTACCGCCCACGTCCGTTGTAGTACCAACCGAAGTACCTTTAACGATGACGTTGACGCCAGGCATCGCTGTGCCGGCTCCGTCTTTGACGGTACCGGTGACGGTTCTTTCCTGCGCAAAGACGTACGTCCCCGCAAACAGGAAGAGCATCATTAAACTAAAAACTTGGTATCGTTTTTTCATAGAATAGTTGGGTTTGATAAAATTTTTGATTTTTCCGCCTGCGCGGAAAGCTCAACAGGCAACCTTGTACCCATTGGAGGAGAATTTTCATTTGGGGATTCTATTCATCGAGCTTCGTTTTGTTTGGTGGTTAATAAGTTCGTTAGGCTACTCTAATCTAATGTAAAGATTTTATAGCGAAATCGTATGCGGGCAGAGAAATAAATGTGTGTTGTTTGCGCACACAAACAAACATAAGGCAATTCTGCACGTTTAAACGCATACCGCAAATGGCGAATTTTTTAGTTTTTAAGTGTTTTTGGCCCCTTATTGATTAAAACTAGAGGGATGGCGATAATTCGGGACACTGTATTTGTCCCAAACTAGGTGGGTATTTATAACAATCGAATGAAACCCCACCCGAATTTGCCAAATTTCAGGAATGGGTGGGGATTATGGATTATCAGTGTACCACCAACTTATTAAGAAAAGTAATGGCAAAGAGAGGGGTACCGGCGACAGCCCTGAAACTGAGGATGTTATATAAACAATTACTAATCCCGCTCTCTTTTGATCTTAACCTTTGCGACTGGACCCACCTGAATGGGCACTTTTTCTATCTCCAGGTTGGCTGCTTCAATGCCATAAAGCTCTTCCGTCGAAAGACTGTGTTCCTTCAAGAGCCGGTATCCCTGGATAACTACTCGGTCGAATGAAGATATCTCACTATCCGTTGAAGCCCACGAATGGATGATCACAAATTTGAAGTCACCCATCATACTATATTTATGGAGCGACGGATAAGGACTTACCAGGTCAATCTCTCCGGAATCAGCCATCTCATGAATGATCTTGTTGAACAGTAGGTTCACACGGTGGTCGGTTTTGAAACCTAATCGCATGCGAACGAAAAAACATTTCTTCGGAATAATAGTGTCAACCGAATATTTGCTGGTGTACGGCGTATCAACCGTATCCACGTGAAGGAACCAATAGATGTCTGCTCGTTTGGGTCGCTTCTTAAAGATGGAATAAATGATGTTAGAATCTATATACCTTTTACTATCGGCAACCGCCAGATACACCAGGTTAGTGGCTTCCTTCGGAATAGTAGCATCGGACTGAAGATCCTGTATCATTCCGACGTAATGCTTTAAGTCAACAAATTCCGTATGTAACTCCCGCAACCACCGCGCCCGAAGAAGGACGAACATCATCAGGAAGAACAACGACGCTATTGCAAAGCTGAACCAGCCGCCGTGAATGAATTTGCTCAGGTTGGAAATAAGGAATGCACCTTCAATGGAGAAGAACAAAATAGCCATCGCGATTGCCCTCACCGTTGACTTCCTCGACACAGCAAAATAGAATGTCAGTAACGAGGTGGTCATGAGCATGTCAAACGTAATGGCAAGACCATAAGCGCCTTCCATTTGCGAGGACTCTTGAAAGATCAGTACCACCATGATACAACCACACATCAATATCCAGTTGATTGCAGGAATATAGATCTGTCCCTTGAGCTGGCTGGGATATCGAACACGAGTTGCAGGCCATAGCTTTAATTTCATAGCCTCATTTACAAGTGTAAATGTTCCGGATATCAATGCCTGGCTTGCAATAATTGTTGCAAGAGTCGCCAGGATAATTCCAAAGATCAACATGCTTTGTGGCATGATCTCGTAAAAAGGAATAACGCCACCTAAAGTTTGTCCCTGATGCTCCAGCAACCAAGCACCCTGACCGAGATAACTGAGAAGCAGCGCGACCTTGACAAAGCCCCATCCCATTCTGATGTTTTCCTTGCCGCAGTGACCAAGGTCAGAGTACATCGCCTCCGCTCCGGTGGTACAAAGAAATACCGCTCCCAGTATCCAAAATCCTCCCGGATATTTTACCAAAAGGTTGAATGCATAAACTGGATTCAGTGCTTTTAGTACTTCAGGATTCTTAACCAACTGGGTAAGTCCGATGACGGCTATAAAGGAAAACCAAACCAGCATTACGGGACCAAACGTCCGTCCAACTACGCCACTTCCAAACTGCTGAAATATGAATAATGCAACCAGTATGATAATGACGATGTAGATGATCGTGTTCGTCGAGATTGTTGGATTGATCGCGCGTAAACCTTCTATGGCAGATGTTACGCTGATCGCCGGCGTTATGAATCCATCCGATATAAGTGTAGCACACCCAATTATAGCGGGATAGATGACCCAACTTGCCTTATAGCGTCGAACGAGTGCATAAAGCGCAAAAATTCCGCCTTCACCACGGTTGTCTGCATTGAGTGCAAGGTAAATGTACTTGACGCTGGTAATTAATGTGAGCGTCCAGAATACGCAGGAGATCCCTCCAAAGATCAAGTCCTCCGTTATGATGTGCTGGCCGACAATAAATCGGAATGTGTAGATGGGCGATGTTCCGATATCTCCATAAATAATTCCGAGGGAAATAAGTACACCGGCTTTAGATAACGCGTTGGGATTTTTGTCGTGTGTCGTTGCCATCTAGTTAACACCGTCCTTGGGACGGGCTATGATCAATCTATTACTCTTATCGTATGAGAGGTAACTCCATATCCAGCTAAATAAAACAAACAGTTTGTTCTTGAAACCAATGATTGAAATAAGATGAACGAACATCCAGATAAGCCACGCAAAAAATCCTTGCGACCTTATATTTCCAATATCTACAACTGCTTTGTTCCTTCCAATGGTTGCCATCGTTCCTTTATGGAAGTATCGAAAAGGCTTCATCGGCTTCTTCCTGATCAATCGTTTAATATTTTCCGCGACTAACCTTCCTTGTTGCTGGGCTGGTGGTGCCATTTGAGGATGCCCTTGCGGATAGCCAGTATCTCCCTCCATAATCGCAGCATCACCGATTGCAAATATATTCTGGTATCCGACAACCCTGTTAAACTCATCAACCCTTATTCGCCCGGAACGTCCGATTGTTTCGGCGCTGATTCCAGCTACAGGTTTTCCTGTGACACCCGCCGCCCAAATCATTGTCCGCGAGATAAGTTTGGCGCCTGTACTAAGCGTTATTTCGTGTCCGTCATATGATTTTACGGCACAATTGAGGTAAACCTTTACGCTCATCTTTTCTAAATACTCAAGCGCTTTCTTTGATGCTTGCTCAGACATGCCGCTAAGTAATCTTTCACCCCGTTCGATAAGGTGAATAGTCATGTTGTCCAGTTCAAGTTCGCGGTAGTCCGTTGGGAACACGTGTTGTTTCAATTCTGCTAAAGCACCAGCAAGCTCAACACCTGTCGGACCGCCACCAACAATAACAAAGTCCATCAGACTTTCAACCAATTCCGGATCATCTGTTAGCAATGCAGTTTCAAAATTGCGAATGATTGTATTCCTCAATTTTATCGAGTCGATGATGCTTTTCATGGGCACTGCATTCTCTTCGACATCTGTCATGCCATAAAAGTTTGTAGTTGCTCCATTTGCAATAACGAGGTAATCATAGTGAACTCCACCAATTGAAGTTTCGATATAATTTTCTTCTGGTTTTATATGAGTTACATCGCCGAGACGAAAAAAGAAATCTTCATTCTTAAATCTTTTTCTAAAGGGAAATACAATTGAACTCGTTTCAAGTGCTGATGTGGCTACCTGATAGAGAAGTGGTTGAAAGCAATGATGATTGTACTTGTCAAAAAGAACAGTCTGTGCCTTAAAACCTTCAAGGCCTTTTGCGACCTCAAGTCCTCCGAATCCTCCACCGATAACTATAATGCGGGGTTTGCCCAGGTCAGCAATACGCGTTCGCGTGGTAATTAATTTGGGCATGAATGATTTAAAAAAATCCTTTCTCGTCGGCGGTAAAGTTAATTCCCTTTGGATAAACCCAAAAACAAAACGGATTATTGTTCAAATCAACGGTCATTATCGTCGGCTCATCTCCTTCTGAAAATAATTTGGCAATGCGAACCTCTTAAACCAAAAATCAACCCTATTTTTGCTTAATTAACCCTAAATCAACTCCTTATGTTAAGAAAACTTGTTTTTGCACTACCAGTTGCCGCCCTTCTTCTGGGTTGTGACACCAAAGAAAAAGAAATATTGCAGTCGCAAGTGGATTCACTTAAAGTAGAATTGGAGACTAGCCAAGCAATGGCGCAAACGTTAACTGAAGTTGGCGCAATGATGGATTCGATTGACGCCAGTCGTCAATTATTGAGGGTTAATATGGTTGAAGGAACCACCTACAGCGATTATTCGTCGAGGATGAAGGACATTAACGGTTATGTCAAGGAAACACAGAAGAAAATTGATGACCTTGAAAAAACACTGAAGACATCTAAGGCTAATTCAAATGCGTTCTCGAAGACCATTAAAAAACTAAAGGCAGATCTCGAAGCAAAAACAGTTGAAATCGCATCACTCCAGGAGCAGGTTACCAAGTATCGGAACGAAAACCAAAACCTCATTACAACGGTTGGTATGCAGGAAGCAGAACTTTCTGACAAATCTACGGAGATCGAGACCAAAACACAGGAGCTTGCGCTGATCGAGGCGCGTGTCCAGGAATTGATGATCCAAAGCAAAATGACGGAAGCTGATGCGTATTACGCGCGTGGACAGGCCGTTGAGGAAGCTGCGAGGCGCACTAAGCTGGCCCCGAGGAAAAAGAAAGAAACATTACGAGAAGCCGTCGAGCTTTATAAGAAAGCTCTTTCACTAGGAAAAACTGAAGCTCAGGATAAGATCACAGAGCTTGAAAAGAAGCTTTAGTTTAAAAACATTATCATAGTCAAGAGGTTGTTTCAAAGAGGAACAACCTCTTTTTTTATATAGTAATGGACGCAGATTGTTGTCAATCAGGGAAGATATGGCGTTTTCGCCGTCCTGGAGGAGACTTGTTAAAAAATTACCACGCAGAAAGCCTAAGTTTCTTGCTATTTTTGTGGCTGGTAAACTACTATGACGGTCGATCTTATTGTAACCATTCTTCTGGTTCTTCTCAATGGATTTTTCGTCGCGGCCGAATTTGCAATTGTAAAGGTCAGGTCTTCGCAGATCGCACTTGAAAAAGGGAACTATTCCAAACGAGCGGCGGAAAAAATAGTCGAAAACCTTGACGGATACCTCGCAGCTACTCAATTGGGAATTACCCTTGCCAGCCTTGGACTTGGCTGGGTTGGCGAAGATGTGATGACCAAGATCATACTGATGGCGATGCACGGCCTCAGTCTGCCTATGAGCGAAACTATGGCGCACAGTATAGCTCTACCAGTAGCCTTCGCGGTTTTAACCATCCTGCACATAGTCTTCGGAGAACTGGCGCCAAAATCCCTGGCGATCCGCTACCCAACATCTACTGCGCTGAAGATCTCAATCGCTCTCCGGATTTTTTATTACGTATGCAGACCATTTATATGGCTCCTCAACGGCTTCGCGAACCTCATTCTGAAGATGATCGGAGTAAAACCAATCAGTGAAACTGAGATCCACTCCGAAGATGAGCTGAGGCTTATTATCGCAGAAAGCGAGGAGGGCGGTGCTATTGAGCCGAACGAGCGCGAGCTCATTCAAAATGTATTTGACTTTGATGACCGGGTCGTCCGGCAGGTGATGGTGCCGCGCGTCAAGATCAGCGGTCTTCGCGCCGACTTGACTATCGCAGAGACCATGGATGTTCTTCTCAAGGAAGGCTATTCTCGTTATCCTGTTTACGAAAACTCGCTCGATGAAATTGTTGGTATAGTACACGCCAAAGATATCATTACCTCCTATGTACAAAAATCGGGTAAAGGCTTGAAGGATGTGATGCGGCCTGCTCACTTTATTCCTGAATCAAAACCTATTGACGTTTTGCTCCGTGAATTCCAGCGACGTAAAACACAGATGGCGATCGTTGTAAGTGAGTTCGGAGGTACCATTGGTATTGTAACACTGGAAGATATTCTTGAAGAGCTCGTAGGAGAAATTCAGGATGAACATGACCACGAACAGCAAATCGTAACGTTGCTGGACAAACAAGTGTACCAGATTGTGGCGCAATCCTCTATTCACGATATCAATAAATTTGTGGATGTACCCTTCCCTGAATCGGAAGAGTATGAAACGTTATCGGGAATGTTGACCTATCACAAATCCACCTTAAAGGAAGGCGACACCTTTAAACTGTTTAACTACAAATTCAAGATAGTTCGCGTAAACAAAACGTTACCGGAACTGGTGGAAGCAACGCTCGAGGAAGAGATGGGAATAGACTAGTGCGTCAATTTCTTGTTATTTAAAATCCATTTGCGCCGCTGGGATTTTAGAGTGGTGAGTTGTGATTTTAGATTTGCGATTTCCTGTTTGATTAACCTACATCCTACATTGTCAGAATCAACAATCACAATTCAACAATCACAAATCAAAAACTTGTTCATCTACGGCTATTTCTGGATCACTAGAACCATTTTTTCTTTCTAAAGTACAGTATCATCACAATAACGATCACTACCATTACTCCCCAAACTCCGTAATAACCCCAGGTCCATCGTAATTCGGGCATAAAGTCGAAATTCATTCCGTAAACACCCACGATGAACGTAAGAGGCATAAAGATGGTGGAAAACACCGTGAGTACTTTCATCACTTCGTTCAGCTTTGTATTCATCGCGTTAATGTGAATATCGAGCAGGCTTGATATCAGATCTTTATATGTATCCAGCGAGTCGATAAGATGCGCGACGTGGTCGTACACGTCCGAATAATAACGCATGTTTTCTTCGAGAATAAATTCAGACTCTCCCTTCACGATCTTACTCAACGCTTCACGGAGCGGATAAAGGGCTTTGCGCAAATAGATCAATTCCTTTTTTAGGGCTTGAATTTTATAAAATGTCTTATTCGAAGGATCTTCATAGACGTTTTCCTCTATCTCTTCGATAAGGTCCCCGACCTTGTCCAATACATTGTAGTAGTTATCGACAATGATATCGATGAGCCGGTAAAGAAGGTAATCAGCCTTCTTTTTTCTGACCTTTCCCATATCCAACCGAATCCTGTCTCTAAATCCATCGAATAGATCTCCCTCTTTTTCCTGGAAGGATATGAGAAAGTCGCTGCCAAGCACGAAGCTGATCTGTTCATAATCAATTTTCCTTGCCTCAATCCGGTATAACATCTTCAGTGTAAAGAAGAGGTACCCTTCGTATTCTTCCACTTTGGGTCGCTGGTCGGACAAGAGATCATCGACTAAAAGCGCATGCAAATTAAAATGTGATTGCAGTTTCTCGATTATATCCTGGTTGTTAAGACCATCCAGATTGACCCAATTAACCTTGTCGGATTGAAGCTTTGGCAATAAATCTTCACCACTATGACACTCGAACTTCTCAAACTTTTCTTTATTATAAGTGATCAGTTCTAGAATTACGCTGGCGGTGGGAGGTGGCGGCTCCTGACCGGATGAAGGCTTTCTTTTGCTCATGTGTTAAAATCGATTCACTAACTGGATTGAATATAAAATTGGGCATTTCACACAAATGGGGCAACGCCAATTTAAAATAGTAGTCCCAACAATTGGCAGTCGAGTGCTTTAATACTGTTTAAGCTTTTCTGCAAACCAAGTTAAAACTTAAAAGGTAGCTAAAATTATAAAACGACGGCATGTTGATGGAATAAATCTCCGGAGTGTCGGCCTTTGGTATTTTTGTCTCCCCAATTCTGAGATTGATACTAAAACAATTAAAATACTTCAACCCTAAAAAATCAATGCGTATTATTGCCCCGATGCCTTTACGCCTGGAAGATATTAAAGCCCCCGTTGCCCGCGAGATGGATGAATTTGAACCAAAATTTCGGGCCTCGATGAAGACACATGTTCTTCTTCTCGACAAGATCATGGGGTACATCGTCAAGCGTAAAGGAAAACAAATGCGTCCTATGTTCGTGTTTCTCACGGCTGGCGTATGTGGTAAGATCAGCGAGTCGACATATCGGGGCGCTTCTCTCATCGAGTTGCTTCATACTGCCTCGCTCGTTCATGATGATGTGGTGGACGAGGCCAACTACCGGCGGGGATTTTTCTCGGTAAATGCCCTTTGGAAAAACAAGATCGCAGTGCTGGTCGGGGATTTTCTGCTAGCCAGGGGCTTGATCTTGTCCGTTGAGAACAAGGATTTTAATCTCTTAAGTATTGTGACCAACGCGGTGCGCGAAATGAGCGAGGGTGAACTGCTTCAATTCGAGAAGTCCAGGCGCCTGGATATCACGGAGGAGGTATACTATGAAATCATCAGGCGCAAGACGGCGTCGCTTATTTCTTCCTGCTGCGCTGTAGGCGCGAGCTCTTCGGGTGCGACCGATGACGTCGTCCATAAGATGAGGGACTTTGGTGAAAAGATTGGGATGGCCTTTCAGATCAAGGATGACTTGTTTGATTTTGGCGACGATGAGATAGGCAAACCATTGGGAATTGACATTAAAGAAAAGAAGATGACGCTTCCTCTGATATACGCGCTAAACAAAACTAGTTGGCTGGAAAAGCGTAGGATTCTAAGGATAGTCAAGAATGAAAGCAGCAAGCCGAAGAAAGTAAAAGAAGTTATAGATTTTGTTAAAGGCTCCGGTGGGATTGAATATGCCAACAAAGCGATGAACAAATTTCGCGAGGACGCTTTGCAAATCCTTGGTGGATTTCCTGAATCACCCTACAAGGCATCACTTATCAAACTGGTGCAGTTTACCATTGAGCGGAACAACTGACAATGAAAAAAGGGCCGCCCTATTCCGGACGGCCCTTTGACAACCTGACCTAAACCTATGATTTATTGTAAGAAAACTCTTGACCTTCCCGCCTCAAGGACGGCATAGTCTTTCCAGTTTTTATATGTTTGAGCATCCAGCTCTGCTAGTGCAGGGCCCGATTTATCGGGATTAAAATTACCCTCATTAGCCCACCATTTTTTCGCATTCTCCTTCGCAGAACTTTTGTCTACAGCTTCGAAAAGGTTTATACATGAGTCCGAAATCATCCACGGCTTGTCTACGCTGCTATATTTCTCAAAGATCATGTTTCTCATCTGAGTACCGCTCGACTGATTCTTGAAGTGCGACACCGTATAAGACAATGTCTCTGGTTCCGTCATCACCATATCCCAATATTTCTTGGAGGCAACTACTTGCGCAGTTGTCAGCATAAAGCCAAAGCCCTCTTCAATCGGTTCTTTTGTGATCGGGCACTTCGCTTTAAGCGTCGGTTTTTTCTTCTTTCCAAGAAGTTTTTCAAGAAATGCCATAATTGTTAAGTATTAAGTTTGGTATTCTCACTCATTAGATACTCTCTGACAAGTGAATAGTTGCATATAAGACTGATAAATAAGCAAAAAAGTTACAAAAGTCCTTTTTCGGGGAAATTCGGGCCATTTCGAAGTTTAAGAATTTCCCAGTGTACGATTATGAACTCGTTGTGTCCGATTACATTTTGGCCGGAACCTTTGATTGAGCCGGCTTTGCCTTTTGGAATTTTTCATATTGAGTGAAAAAATCCTCCAACTTTTCGGCAGGGACCTTTTTTGCAATAATCTTCTTCTTGTCGTCGATCACATAGAGAGACGGCGTGGTGATCGCATCGTAAAGATCCTGATAGGGACCTACATACGTCCGTGGTCCATTTACTGTAATCCATTTCATTTTCATATCACGTATGTAGTCGCGCATCTTAGCCATCGATGTGTCGGCGCTAACGGCATAGACTTCTATGTCAAATTTCTTTTTGTCATAGAACGAAACCAGAATAGGTGTCTCTTCCTTGCAATGACCACAATCGGGATCAAATATGTATAGGATCGTATATTTGTTCTTGATCTCGTACATGTTACGCGGCTTACGATTGACATCCTGCATGATAAGATTCGGGGCCTTTTTCCCCACAAGGCTCTTTCTCAGCCGGTCTGCATGATCTTTAAAGTTCTTCTTTAATTTGGCGTTCACCCAAAAATCCATTTCACCCGAACCATAGTACTTGTCATAAACATTGACATAAACTTCATCCAGTCCCATGATCTCAGGCTGCTGGTACTTCAAAAGGCACATGAACGTTGCATACTTGTAAGTCTCCTGATTGCTTTTTGCTTTTGCAATGATCTTGTCGATTGCCTTCGTAATTGTATCTGCCTGGGGCGCGTATAATTTATCCAGGTATTCGTTTATTTTCTCACTGTACAGTGGCCTCGGCAAACAGATTAACGCGGGATCGCTCAAATCAAAATTGTCAAAGAAATGCTCCCGGTACCATTGAAGCTGGAATGTAGAGTCTACAGTACCATTTGCCTTCTTCGGCGCGTTAGGGATCTTAATCGGCTGACTTGATTTAAGGATCCTGGCCGTGAGAGTAGTTGGATACTTGTTGATGATTTCCGACTGATATGCAAAAACCTTCTCGTTTATCTTCGAAATGCCTTCACGCGCCCCTTTTTTCTTGTCCTCCGTTAGCGTACTATCATTTAATACGTTTAGAAAAGGCTCCGCTTCTGGATGTCGTTGGGAGATGAAGATCATATTCTCAAAATACAGTTTGTTGTCGGCATCGCCGGTGACCTTCATATTTCTCACGTAATCGTCAGCTGTCGTTGACATGGAAAAATTTTGGTTGGCGCCAATTACAAATTCGAATTGCTTGGTCTTATTAAGCACAAGAAAATAGACTCCCTGGTACGTGAGCGGCTTCTTACCTTCAAAGGAAAACTCGCCGTTCCCATTGACCCTCGCCGTATCCTTTATATAGGTGGTTTCACCGTAGTAATTTCCGAGGTATATTGTAGTATCCTTCAGACCCGTTATTTTGAACTTGAGATTATAACCACCCTGGCCGAACGCCGAGACGGAGCCCAGTAAAAAGAAAATGATTCCGGTTAATCGCATAATTTTCATGTCAGGTGCAAAGTTCTTGAATTAATCCCTGCAATTCAACGGCAATTAATAGGCAGAATTGCGCGTTAGTAACAAGCCCTTCGGCGGCAAAGTTTGAAGTTTCAACCCTAAACTTTCGCGTTTAAGGCTACAAAAATATAAACTTGGGGCTTCATTCGCACGAACCGAACCGATTATGTCGCTTCAGATAACAAACCTCACGAAGTTTTATGGTAGCCAGAAGGCGTTGAACAATATTTCCTTCGACGTTCAGGCGGGAGAGATCGTGGGCTTTCTCGGTCCCAACGGTGCGGGCAAGTCTTCGACGATGAAAATCGCCACCTGTTATCTTCCCCCGACATCAGGACAAGTCAAAGTACAAGGGTTTGATGTTGTTGAAGAGCCGACAAAGGTGCGGAAGATAATCGGCTACCTCCCTGAACACAACCCCCTGTACCTGGATCTTTACGTGCACGAATACCTGTCGTTCATCGGCGGTCTTTATGGACTGAAAGGAAAAGCTTTAAAAAGCCGTATCGGCGAGATCGTCGAGCTTTGTGGACTTACTCTTGAGCAAAATAAAAGGATCGAAACCCTGTCGAAAGGATACCGCCAGCGCGTCGGACTCGCGCAGGCACTAATTCATGATCCTGAAGTGTTGATCTTCGATGAACCCACATCAGGTCTCGACCCTAATCAGCTGGTAGAGATACGCAAGCTGATAAAAGCGATCAGCACAAATAAGACCGTGATGTTCTCAACGCATATCATGCAGGAAGTACAAGCTTTGTGTGATCGTGTTATCGTTATTAATAAAGGTGAAATCGTCGCGGATGATTCGCTCAATAATCTTCTGCAGAAACAAGGAAGAACGGTTGCCCTGATAGTCGAGTTTGAGAGTAATGTCACTGTTGAACAAATCGATAAGATAAACGGTGTCGAGCAGAGTAACGTGATCGAAGGATTTAAATTCAGGGTGGTGCCCAAAGAGGCCGTTGACCTGCGGCCGGAAATATTTCGGTTTGCCGCAGACAACAATTTGTCATTGATTGGTCTAAAACAGGAGGAAAGCTCGTTGGAAAATATTTTTAGGGAGTTGACATCTCCGAATGAGGTTCAGGTATAAGGGATTTTAATTTATTTTTGCCCGGTTTTATTTTTCATGCTGCAGGTACTTTCAAAGGAATTTTCAAGTTTTCTCAATTCACTAATTGCGTACGTAGTAATCGGTGTCTTTCTCCTGGCCATGGGACTACTCATGTGGGTATTCCCCGACACGTCCGTGATGGATTATGGATATGCGGACATGCAGACCCTATTTTCCCTGGCGCCGTATGTTTTCGTTTTCCTGATCCCTGCAATTACGATGAGAAGTTTTGCCGAAGAAAAGAAAGCGGGAACCATGGAGCTGCTTTTCACCAAACCTCTAAGCGATTGGGATATAATTCTTGGTAAATATCTTTCCACATTCCTGCTTGCCCTGTTCGCACTCCTACCAACAATAGTTTACTACTATTGCCTCTATAGGTTGGGAAATCCTATAGGAAATCTTGACACACCTGGGATCATTGGATCATATTTAGGATTGTCTATGGTTGCGGCGGCATTTTGTGCCGTTGGCATTTTTGCATCTTGCATAACACCAAATCAAATCGTCGCATTTGTGGTTGGTGCGTTCCTCTGCTTCTTATTGTTTTCGGGGTTCGAATCGATCTCGGCCCTTCCGTTATGGTCGGCCGATGCCCTGACAGTAAAGCAATGGGGTGCGCTCTTCCATTATGAATCGTTGAGCCGCGGCCTAATCGATACCCGCGACATCATCTATTTCTTCAGTCTTGTATTGGTAATGTTGTCTGTAACCAAACTTATCCTGGGAACAAGACAATGGTAAACTGGAAGAGTAGAAAGTTGGGAGACGTACTGGCATTTTTAAATGTCATAGTGTTTGTCGCACTTATCAATTTATTGGCGTCAAGCAACTTTTTTCGACTTGACCTCACTGAAGAGAAACGTTATAGTATTAAAGACCAGACCCGCGACATTCTCAAGAACCTGGAAGACGACGTCTATGTGGAAGTATTTTTGGCCGGTGATTTAAACGCAGAGTTCGACAGATTTCAAAAAGCGATTGCTGAAACTCTTGAAGAGTTCCGAATATACTCAAGCAATAAGGTGAAGTACAAGTTCACTGACCCCGCTGCAGCGATGAGCGAGAAAGCACGTTCAGAATTTATGTCAGAGCTGGCGGGAAAAGGAATTCAACCAACAAATGTAATTGACACCAAGGATGGCCAGCGTCTGGAGAAAATTATCTTCCCTGGGGTAACCGTAGCGTACGATGGTATCGAAACCGGGGTAATGCTGTTAAAAGGCAATAAGGCAGGGACACCCACTGAAGAGATCAATCAATCAATTGAAGGAGTAGAGTATGAACTGGCACACGCAATAAGCAAGCTCGTAAATTCTGACCGGAAAAAAGTCGGATTTGTTACAGGTCATGGTGAACTGGACTCTACAAATATTGCAAGCTTCAAAAATGATCTGCTCGAAGAATATGATGTATCAACGGCTGATTTATCAACCGCGTCAGAACTTAAAAGATATAGTGCGCTGATCATTGCCAAGCCCACGCGATTATTTTCAGAGTTAGATAAATTTCATCTTGATCAGTACATAATCGGTGGAGGGAAAGTATTGTACCTGCTCGACAAACTCGATGCGACCATGGACAGTGCGTCACGTGAAGACTATTTCGCACTTCCGTACAATCTCGGACTCGACGATCAGTTGTTTAAGTATGGAGTCAGGATCAATCTGGATCTTATCCAGGATCGAACTGCCGGATTCTATCCGGTTATTACGGGAGATCGCGAAGGGAAGCCGGAAGTTAAATTAATGGACTGGCCCTTCTTTCCGCTATTAAATCACTACGCCGAACATCCCATTACGCGAAACCTCGATGCAGTCGTGGTAAAGTTTGTCAGCAGTGTCGATACTGTTAAAGCTGAAGGAATAAAGAAAATACCATTACTAATGACGTCGCAGTATTCGCGCGCTATTGTGGCACCGGTAAAAGTCAGCGTTAATGATCTTCGGAGAAACATAACTGATGAAAGTTTTTCAAGTTCATTTATCCCAGTTGCTTATTTGCTTGAAGGACGATTTACGTCCCTATATAAAAACCGCTTTATTCCGGAAGGTGCATTGCAGAAAAATTTTAAAGAGGTTGACTTGCCGGCGAAGATCATAGTTATAGCCGATGGTGACATAATTCGAAACGATGTCAATACACGCAAGAGTCAAGTTATGCCGCTGGGCTTTGATCCGGCCACAAACTATACTTTTGCGAACCGCGATTTCTTATTGAATTGTCTCGCCCATCTTACCAGCGAAAATGGTCTGATACAAGCACGGACGAAGCAGGTAAAGATTCGCCCGCTTGACAAACAGAAGATAAAATCCGAGCGGCTCAAGTGGCAAATGATAAACCTTGTGCTTCCTCTAGTGCTACTGGTCATTTACGGCATTTCCAGGTTTTATTGGCGGAAAAGAAAATTTGCGCGTTTCTGAATATGCAGGAAAAAAGAAACAAACGGCTGGCGATACTACTGGTGGTTCTATTGGGAACGACCGCTTCTGTCTATTGGTTTGGAAAATATGAGACCGGATACGAGGTAGATCCTGCGATGTTCAAACAGGTTGACTTGAATACCGTCGATGAAGTTGTTCTTGAGTCTTCATCCGGAAAAATAGACCTGAAGTATGAAGGCGCAAGATGGAAGGTGAATGAAAAATTCAACGCAAACTCGGATAGGATCAATGTGCTGTTTGCGACGCTGCAACAAGCTGAAGCGAAGAGGCCGGTTGCGTTATCCCTTCAGGACTCCCTCTCAGCTGTTCTTCAAGAAACTGGCGTGAAAGTTTCGTTGCGTACCGCGGGTGAAGTCAATGAAGTTTTTTATGCGGGAGGAAATGGATCTAAAAACCAGGCATATTTCCTGCAGGAGAATACCACCGTCCCGTACATAGTTACCATCCCCGGCTATCGCGTTTACGTGTCGGGTATTTTTGAGCTGGCAGAAAGCGAATGGCGCGACAAATATGTTTTCGGCTTCAACTGGAGGAATTTTCAACGACTAGAAACCAGATTTCCTACGAATCCAGCCAATGATTTTGTTGTAGAAATGGATAACGGTCTTCCGGTTCTGAGAGGAATACAAGAAGTCGACACCACAAAGCTGAATAGTCTCCTTGACGATATTTCTCTGCTTATGGTTGATGACTTTAGGCCGGCTAATTCCTCGTTGGATAGTCTCGCTAAAACAGGCCCGATCGTTTCTGTCCTGGTGTTGGATATTGGAGGACGGGAATATCGTCTGCAGCTCTATCGGGGAGATGATAACAGCCGGGATTATTTCGGAATAATCAACGGTACACAGTGGGCGCGGTTTGATACGGACAAGATCGCCGCAATTGTTCGCGGCCGCAATTTCTTCCGAAAACCCCGATAAACAGGGTCTGCCCGACAGGAAATCCGGCGTTTTAAAATCCGGTTTTCTTTATAACTTTACCCCCACTTTTAAAACCAACCACTATTTTCGATGAAGTTCATTGTTAATTCTGCTTACCTGCTTAAGCAACTTTCTAATATAAATGGTGTAATTACCACTAACCCTGTAGTACCCATTCTCGAGAATTTCCTATTTGAGCTTGAAAAAGGAGGCCTTACCGTTACAGCTTCAGACCTTCAGACTTCAATGATCACTGAGTTACAGGTCGAATCAAAAGAAAAAGGAAGTATCGCGGTACCTGCGCGTATTTTGCTTGATACACTCAAGAACCTGCCTGAGCAGCCGGTAACCTTTTCAATAGACGAGTCTACGTACAGTATAGAAATCATTTCTGACAACGGCCGGTATAAACTCTCCGGCGAGAATGCTACGGATTTTCCAAAAGTACCGTCAGTATCTAATGACTTCACCGCAGAAATTTCCACCGAAGTACTTGCACGCGCTATCAACAATACCATCTTCGCCACAAGCAACGATGAGCTAAGGCCGGCAATGACAGGAGTATACGTCAACCTTGGCGATAAGAACACAACATTTGTTGCAACAGATGGTCACCGCCTGGTGCGTTACAGAAGGACAGATGTAAAATCTGATAACGGCAGCGCAATCATTATTCCGCGCAAGGCCCTCAATTTGCTGAAGGCAACGCTGCCGACGGAAAATACAGATGTAAGTGTGAATTTCAATTTATCCAACGCCTATTTCAAGTTTGGAAACATCCGTATGATATGCCGTTTGATAGACGAGAGATTCCCGGATTACGACAACGTTATCCCATCAGCAAATAATATCAAAATGTCGATCGAGCGCTCCGACTTTTTAGGAGCCCTAAGACGTATTTCCATCTATGCGAATAAGACTACTCACCAGGTACGTTTGAAGATCACTGGAAGCGAGCTTCAGATTTCAGCAGAAGATCTGGATTTCTCTAACGAGGCGAATGAAAGACTTAGCTGCGAGCATGAAGGTGAGGACATCGAAATTGGGTTTAATGCCAAGTTTCTTATCGAAATGTTGACCAACATGGATTCAGACAAGATCAAATTGACGATGTCGGCACCTAATAAAGCGGGTGTGATCCTCCCAGCGGAAAAAGATAAGAGCGAAGATATCCTGATGCTGGTAATGCCTGTGATGCTGAACCAGTACGTTTAGAGGGAGACCCGCAGCGCTGACCTTACAATTCGGGCATCATTTTGTGGACCAAAGGAGCGAAGTAATACAAGCGTCACCTCGAACGAGGCGCCGCATTTAAGTTCGATGGCAACACTTTGTCCTTAAGCTACAGGTTCTGAAGCGGGAATTGAACCTCTCTTTCCCAACTCAATAACTTCCATGTTTGAGATCTTTTTATCATCAACACGAAAGCGGACCAGTGTTTTCATCCGGTGAAAACCGTGATTGCCGGCAGCGCCAGGATTTACGAATAACATATTGTTAAGTTGTGGATCGCGCTTAATACAGAGAATATGCGAGTGCCCACAGATAAAAAGATCAGGGCCATACTCTTTTAATAAAGGCATCACGCGATGATTGTATTTCGGCGGGGTTCCTCCAATGTGAGTGATAAAAACATTTATCCCTTCACACTTGAATTTAAGATCCTCGGGAAATTTTGATTGCAACTCCTTGTTGTCGATGTTGCCAAACACCGCCCTTAGCGGTTTAAAGCTTTTCAGTTCCGTCGCAATTGCCGTGTCACCAATGTCGCCAGCATGCCAAATCTCATCGCAACCTATAAAGTGCGTAAAGACTTTCGGGTCTAGATAACTGTGTGTGTCCGAAAGCAGGCCGATCTTCATTTATTGATCCGTGTTGGTTTAATTGACAAATGTAGCACCAATGTCGTTTAGCTACGCTAACGGGCTGTGGGCATTCGACATTGGACATGGGGCGTTGGACATTCAGCTGCACATATTTACCGAGATGAAGATTTGCAATCTGGTTGAAGAGCATTCTTTTGTTTCCGGCTTTCAATGTCCAATTTCCAATAAATGTAGCACCAACTTGGAAAATTGACTGGTGTTTCAACTGTTATCGTTGGCGCCATCGATCGCTGTCTTTCAGAGCTTGTCAACTTTGGAAAGTCAGGTCCTCCTTTTTAGTACTGTCTTCCAGAGCGATTAACTCCGTATCAAAGACCCGCGCTAAAGGAATGGTTTGCGAACGAATTAACGTCGGCCAACCTGGGCGCGAAGGATCTCCCGGAAGGATCTGTGCAAATGTCAGCCATACTGCTCTTGTTCTGACAGATCCTTCGCGTGAACGATCATAGGTATCTATACAATTCGCAAAATCCATTCCGTTGGCCCAGTTGCTTGATAGCAAAGCAAGCGCTCTGGAAGACAGCAATAAAGGATAGTGAAATGAATCGCTACCAGTAACGGTGTCATCCCAACTTTTTGAGCGGAGGGTCTTAATTCTGTGGAGGAATGTCCTAATGAAGTGAAAATTACATTCTACTAGCCAAAGCCATTCTGACGCAAAAACAAAAAGTCGGTAAAACAGTAGCACTAAAACGCTTGCACTGCAGGACTTTGTGTGTGTTCGAAACATTGGTTTTTAAATTCCCGAAAGACACTTACATTGAGAGCTGAAAGAAACATGTTTGGAACCGAATGATTGAATCCATTCTAAAGACATATGGCATCGCGGACATTTCTTCCGCTGATCCGATAGCAAGTGGATTGATCAATCGAACGTGGAAAATCACCAGCGGAACCAATCAGTATGTACTTCAGCGTATCAATGACCATGTTTTCAGAAAACCATATCAGGTGGGGGAAAACATGAAAATGATCGATGAGTATCTCGCAGAACATTTTCCTGATTATCTGTTTGCTGCGCCATTGATCAATAGTAATAAGGATGGCATCGTATATGTTAAGGATGAGGGTTATTTCAGGCTTTTTCCGTTCGTAAAAGGTTCGCATACCATTAGCGTTGTCGGTTCGCCACAACAAGCGTTTCAAGCCGCGTTGCAGTTCGGCAAATTCACGCAACTACTCGCGGGTTTCGATAGCTCAAGGTTGTATACAACGATACCAGACTTTCATAATCTCACTCTTCGTTATAAACAATTTGAAGAAGCGATTGCAACAGGCAACAAGACAAGAATCAAACAATCGGCTACTTATATTGAAGAAATAAAGAAGCATACGCACATTCTAAATTCATTTCAAAAAATTCAAAAAAGCGGAGAAGTCAAGAAGCGGGTTACTCACCACGACACCAAGATCAGCAACGTCCTGTTCGATGATCATGGGATGGGGATTTGTGTCATTGACCTGGATACTGTCATGCCAGGCTATTTTATCAGTGATGTAGGTGATATGATGCGTACCTATCTTTCGCCAGCCAGCGAAGAGGAGAAAGACTTCACGAAAATCGAAGTACGCGAAGATTTTTTCAGGGCAATCGTACAAGGTTATCTTTCCAATATGAAGGACGAACTTACCGAAGGCGAACGAGGCCTGATACTTTATGCCGGACTGTTCCTGATTTATATGCAGGCGATTCGCTTTCTCGCCGATTATTGTAATAACGACTCTTACTACGGAGCCAGCTATGAGGAGCACAACTTTGTCAGGGCCGGTAATCAGCTTGCATTGTTAAAAAGATTGGAAGAAAAGAGCGGCAAGCTAGACGAAATAATTTCAACTGAATTAAAAGTATATTCATAGAGTTGAAGCAGCAGAAGATCATTAACAAAAAAACATTATGGAACATAGTGCGTGTAAAATTCGGGCAGGTTTCATTCTAAAAATTATCATTATTCAGATAGCGGGTTTGGCTCTTCAACTCACCAATGCTGATGCGCAGAGTCCGGAAGAAATTAAGTTGAGTAACTACAGACCGAAATCAATTTATAAAGTTCCCCTGAGTAAAATTGCCAAGGCGAAATACCCGGCTATTGATATTCACTCGCATCCATATGCCGCATCTTCTGCAGATCTGAAGGAATGGATCCGGAACATGGATGAAGCCGGAATTCAAAAGACCATTGTTCTTACGATGGCAACAGGTCCAAAATTTGACAGTTTGTACAAGATTTACTCGGCTTACGGCGATCGTTTCGAAGTTTGGTGTGGGTTTGATTACACGGGGAAGGATGAGGCCGGCTGGAGCGAAAAAGCCGTCAAAGAATTGGAACGCTGTCATCGCGTTGGCGCAAAAGGAGTAGGTGAACTTGGTGACAAAGGACTTGGAGAACTGTTTTCGGAACCGACACCTGGATATGGGGTACACGTCGACGATAAACGACTGAAGCCATTATTTGAAAAGTGTGCCGCATTAAAAATGCCGATAAATGTTCATGTCGCGGAGCCTTATTGGATGTATATGCCGATGGATTCAACCAATGATGGCTTAATGAATGCTTATGAATGGAAGATTGATTTAACCAAAGAAGGAATATTGAATCATGCTCAGCTGATCACTACTCTTGAGAACGTAGTACGTGATAATCCAAAGACAACTTTTATCGCGTGTCACCTGGCAAATTGTGAATATGACTTGGCGATCCTGGGAAATCTCCTGGGGAAATATCCGAACCTTTACGCCGAGTTTGGAGCGCGTTATGGTGAGACGGCTACGATTCCTCGTTACATGAATAGCTTTTGTGAAAAATATCAGGACAAGCTATTGTACGGAACGGATATGGGCCCCAACAAACACATGTATGAAACTACTTTCAGGATCCTGGAATCATCTGATGAACATTTTTACGAAACCGATCTCTTCGGTTACCATTGGCCCTTGTACGGCTTTGGACTAAAGGATGCCGTTCTTAAAAAGATCTACAGCGACAATGCGAAAAAAATCCTGAAAAGATGACTTATTAAATCTTAACGACTATCCTAACGTCGAAGCAGAGTCTCCCGTCTCGGGGAGTCTGCTTTTTCTAGCTACACAGTAACTACATGTGAAAAGCTTTTGCCGGCTGGTGGCACATTCAAGACATCAGAGTCCTCTTACGAGAGACTCTGATGGGACCTACTGACTTCATGCCTTATCTTAACAAAATGCCTTTGTGTATCGCATGGATAAAGTACCCAATATCCGAGGTGACTCGTTAGATCTTGAAGAATATCCTTCGATCGTACAGGAACTTGCACATACTCCATTCCAGCGCAAAAATCACCAGCGATGTAATGATTCCCATAAGTACGACCGGCATGTTGACCATGCTCATTAACCCATTCGATATCGCTCCAATGTATCCATTAAACCACCTGCTTGCGACGATCTCAATGAACAAATAGATGAATAATGAATTCATCCCGACAACGACAAAGAACTGAAGATTCTTTTTGTGGTTGGTTACGTCGATCCACCAGTAGAAGAAACTTAAAGCGAGAAGACACCATCCTCCGGATGCAAGGGTAAAAGAACTCGTGGCAATACGTTTAATGATCGGAGTGATCGTATAGTTCATTCCATATCCGATTATCAACCCCACGGCACCTGCGAGAACAAGTTTTTTCACCTTCTCACGTTGAGAAACATCGGACAGTAACAGTTTACCCGCCAATGCCCCCCATATAGTATGGGCCGCTGTTGGAAGACAATTGATTGCCACCCAACCGCCATCGTTGATCTTATTCATCAACAGCAGATCGACATAGTTGCCAAAGTTATGTTGATCAACAAAAGCCTGGTCAAAACCGGGGACATTTGTAAATCGATATAGAATTTCAGTGAGCACCAACAATCCAATGCTGATCAAAATCTGAGTTGTTACCGACAGTCTGAAAATAAGGAACGCAACCAACGTGGTAAAAGAAAGCTGAGTCAGCACATCCCAAAGCTCGAAAGAAAGTCCGCCAGGACGAACTGCGTAATCCAGAACTCCCCAAAAGAACAACCAGCCCGAGCGTTTGAGAGTTTTAAGGAAGGATTGGCTCCACGGCATTCCTTCCATCTGTTGGCGATGCAACGAATAAGCCAATGCCGTTCCTGCCATGAACATGAATCCCGGCTGGATGAGGTCCCAGAAACGAAGCCCATTCCATGGATGATGAAAGAACTGCAGAAAGAAAAGCTGAACGGCGCTGCCTTCAGTAGCTTCAAACAGGTGCTCATAAAGTCGCGTGCTCTCCAGTACAAGCAAAACCATGATGAGGCCTCGCATGAAGTCAAGTGAGAGCAAACGTTGTGTTGGGGTCGGAGCGGTCATATTTATCGAGAATTTGACTGTGATTTGGAATGCTATTGTAAGCAGAATTGCAAGCAAGTACAAGCGCAATGTTGTACTTCAACACAAACTTGTAGTGCAACAGCGGTCAATCTGTTAAATTCGGCGCAACTCCAACACTAAACACACAAACCGATTTTATGAGATCATTACTTAAAGTATTCGTTTTGCCGGCCCTGATCGTGGTAGCCGCAGGATGCGAGAGTGAGTTTTATTCGCTTGATGATTTTACCAAAGTCAGAAAGATTGATACTCATACGCACCTGAATTCTCTTGATACTTCGCTGGCTGAACAGGCGAGAGCCGATAATTTCTTATTGTTAACAATAAATGTAGATGTGCCCGCATACCCGATCCTGGATGAACAAAAAAAATATGCGCTCCATCAAATTGAAAAATTCCCCGATGATGTAAAATTCCTCACGGCATTTACGTTGCAAAACTGGTCTTCTCAGGATTGGGCCGGGCAAACCATAGCACAGTTAAGAACTGCCTTTGACGAAGGAGCTCTTGGTATCAAACTCTGGAAAAACATCGGCATGGTTTACAAAGACTCTGCGGATCAATTCATCATGATTGATGATCCGAAATTTCGACCGGTTATTGAGTTTATCATCAAAGAAAATAAAACAGTCATGGCCCACATTGGCGAACCGAAGAATTGCTGGCTGCCACTGGAAAAGATGACAGTGAACAATGACCGGAACTATTTCAAGGCTCATCCGGAGTATCACATGTACCTTCATCCTGAATATCCTTCGTATGATGACATCATTAATGCGAGGGACAGATTTGTAGAACAACATCCGGACATGCGTTTCGTGGGAGCTCACCTCGGTAGTCTCGAATGGGACGTTGACGAGCTGGCTAAGCGCCTGGATCGTTTTCCTAACATGGCGGTGGATGTAGCTGCTCGCGTCCCGCACCTTCAGTTTCAGTCGCAGGCCAATAGAGAAAAAGTGCGCGACTTCCTTATTAAGTATAAGGACCGTATAATCTATGCAACGGATTCAGGTATCTCGGCCGATTCGGATCCGAATGCAGAGAAGGAGGGGCTACATTCAAAATGGTTAGAAGACTGGAAATACTTCGTGACTGATGAGATCATGTCGGTCGGTGAGGTTAACGGAGAATTCCAGGGACTAAAACTTCCCAAGGATGTCATCAATAAAATATATCACGACAACGCTGTAAAGTGGTTTAATATCCAGTCTGGCGATTGATGGCAATAATTTCCGCTATATTTATTCTAATATTGCAGGTTGTTATCGTTATTTTTTATGAGACTATTTCTCTTATTCGTTGCTCTGAATTTTTTAGCCCTGCCGTCGCAATCGCAGTCTCATGGATTTCCCTTTGGACGGGTAACCTACAAGGACATGGAAATCACCAGTTACTCCAAGGACACATCGGCAGTAGCTTTGGTGTTAAAGGAGTTCGGGGAAGCTTACTTCGAAGATGACGACGGTTTCAAGATCACTTTCAAGCATCACGTGAAAATCAAGATCTTAAAGAAAGGCGGACTTGCTTACGCAGATTTTGAAATACCCTTGAGAAAGATAGACGGAAGGACAGAGACAATTCGTTCTATTCGTGCTTCCACTTTTAATGTTGAGAATGGTTCAATAAAGGAAGTTGCGTTCAATCTCAAGAATCAGTTTACGGACAACAAGAATAAGTATTGGGACATAAAGAAATTTGCATTGCCGAATGTGCGCGTCGGCAGCGTCATTGAGGTTGAGTACGAAATGGAATCACCTTTCATAATGAAGTTTCGGACGTGGGAGTTTCAATCAGATATTCCAAAAGTGTCAAGCGAGTTCTGGGCCTCAATTCCCGGAAACTATAAATACAACATTTCACTAAAGGGCTACCTTGCTCTTGCCAAGAATGAAAGTGAAATCTCGAAAGGTTGTTTTGACTACGGAACCGCCAAGGCCGACTGTTTGTTACTGCGATTGTCGATGGACGATATTCCAGCATTCACTGAAGAGGATTACATGACTGCCAAGTCGAACTTTTTGTCAGCCGTAAATTTTGAGTTATCCGAAATTCAATACTTCGACGGTCGCAGGGATAAGATTACCAAGGACTGGAAAGATGTTGAGCTTGAGATTCGCCAGGATTCAAAATTTGGCGTACAGCTTAGACGTGGTGGCGATATTGTCGACGAAAAGATAGAACAGCTGATCAAGGGAGTATCTGATCCGTTGGTGAAGGCTCAGAAGATATATGACTTCATAAAGGGATGGTACCGATGGAACGAGAAATACGGAGAATACAGTGAGTTCGGGATAAAAAAAGCGTTCGATAACAAAGTGGGAAATGTTGGAGATATAAATCTTTCCCTTATCGCTGCTCTCAATTATGCAGGCTATTCGGTTGAACCGCTGTTGTTATCAACACGCGAGAATGGTCTTGTGTCGGAACTTCATCCGGTACTAACTGATTTCAATTACGTAATCGCAAAACTTAACATTGGCGAAAAAATATATTTACTTGATGCAACGGAAGATTACTTATGCTTCGGCCTGATTCCCGAACGTTGTCTTAACGGTAAGGGTAGGGTACTTGGAGAAAAGGAATCCTATTGGTACGACCTCAAGGCCCCCGAAAAACAAAAACAAATTTCAGTTCAAAAGCTGAAAATCGACGGCGATGGAACGATCCGTGGTTCGGTGCAGAACATGTTTTTTGGATATGATGCCATGCACCAGCGGAGAATTATTAACAGTTTTAGTGATGAAAAAGCATTCGTCGAGAGTCTTACGAAAAGGTGGGATGCAGGAACCGTGACGACCTATAAAATTGAGAACGCGTCCGATGTGCTGAAACCGCTTACCATTACCCTCGAAGTCGAAATAGGGAACGATCTTGGAAGTGCGCCCACTCAATTGCTTAACCTGTTCATGTTCGACCGGTGGGAAAAGAATCCGTTCCGATCCTCTGATCGAATGTACCCGGTAGACTTTGGCGTGCCGATGGAAGAGGTAGTTTCCCTGACTCTTGAGTATCCCGCCGGCTACGAGCTGGATGAGTTGCCTGGCAAGGTGGGATTAACATTGCCCTCAGGTGGGGGGCGATACCTGTTCACAATTCAGAATACTTCGAACACACTGTCGATGTACAGCTCGCTTACGATCAATAAGCCGGTGTTTTCTTCTGAAGAGTATCACTATCTGAAAGAATTGTTTAGTCACGTGGTCGCAACGCAACAAACAGACCTGGTGTTAAAGAAGAAGTTATAGAATCTACCTTTAGTCGCCAATCTGGGACTTTAATCGACTTATAATGGAGTTAAAACGTTTGCCTTGCTCAGTGTTGAAATCGAGGTTACTTTTGTAGTCCATATTATTCACTTTAAATCCTTGTCCATGAAAGGGTTATTTTTTTTGCTAATCGGCTTGACGGTGTCCTTGACGGGATTTTCCCAGAAGTCAACTGAGGCGCTCCAGGGAGAACATACCCTGCGCGAACGGTACTTTATCATGAAATCTAAATCCCAATCCTACGGTGAGTATAAAGTCATCAAGGAGAGCGTTTTGGATGGCGTTTGGAAGATCATGCAGGACACAATCGCGGGTAAGAATGCGTCGATCAAATCGGCCAATGCAAACATCAACAATCTGAAGACACAGCTCAGTACAACGGAAAAAAACCTGACGGCGAAAGAGCAGTCAATGGTGGAAGTTCTTCACGCCAGTACTCATATTAACGTATTGGGAATTGATATGGCAAAAGGGGCATTTATTTCTCTCGCGGCGATCACTGTTGCGGGATTATTGGTGCTTCTGGGCCTGATTATCGCAAGGATGAAGGTGCAAAGCAAGATGCTTAGCGAAAGAAATCTTGCAGTAAGCTCCCTGACGAACGAGTTCGATGAATACAAACATCGTGCGATGGACAGGCAGACAAAGCTTTCACGCGAATTGCAGGACGAACGGAACAAGCTCCAGGCAATGATCCGCAACTCCTAGAAAAGACTGATTATACTATTGGTAGACGCGTACATAATCTATCTCCATGCGCTGGGGCCAGATCGACTCGTCTATACCCTGAGCACCTCCCCAGTTACCGCCAACGGCAACATTCATGATCAGATGGAAGCGCTGATCAAAAGGCCAGCCTTTGAAATCTTCATTAGGTGACCTTGTTACGGTATGATACTTCTTGTCGTCCACGTAAAAATCAATCTTGTCGGCTGACCATTCAATAGCATACAAATGGAACTTGTCTTGCGCGTCAGCTACTGTAATCTTTCCTTCTTTTTGGGTTCCTTTTGAGTGATTATATGTCTCGGTGTGAATGGTTCCATGCACAACGCCCGGATCGTATCCGACATGTTCCATAATGTCAATTTCACCGCTTGCTGGCCAACCTCCATATTTCCAGTCAGTGGAAAGCATCCAGATCGCAGGCCATGTTCCTTTGCCGCGCGGCAGCTTTGCCAGGATCTCTAAACGGCCATAAAGCCAGTCTCCTTTTTGTTTGGACACGATGCGTGTAGAAGTATAAGGTTTGCCCCCTTTGTCTTCACGGTGCGCTTCGATAATAAGTTTGCCATTTTCAACACGAACATTCCGTGACTCACTGGTATAATATTCGAGCTCATTATTTCCCCAACCACATACGTTGGGACATCCGTCTCCCATATCATAATTCCAACGTGCAGCATCGGGTGCGCCGTTTTTTTCAAATTCATCTGACCAAACCAACTTTTTGAACTCGGCTTCAGAAGGCACGTCGGTTGAATTATCCAAACAGGCCAACAACGGAAGCGCAAGGCAAAGAAGACTGAAGAATCTTTTCACGATTAGAATTTTAGGAGTGAATAATAAAAAACCAACCGCTTTTGAGACCCGGTCGTGTTTAAAGTTAAATGTTCAACGGCAGTTCGACAATAAATTTACTTCCGTTCTTTCCATCGCTCTCTACTGATATCATGCCTTTCAGGGCTGTCACCAGTTCCATGACGATAGAAAGGCCCAGGCCCGTTGAGTTTTCGCCCCCGGTTGGCCGGTTCGACAAACGCTGAAATTTTTTGAATAACAGCGGCTGCTCTGCCGCACTTATGCCCAACCCCTGATCCTGGACTTCAATCTTCACATTCGTTTCACTATGGATCGCGCGAACCCAAACCTGTTTGTTAGGGGGTGAAAACTTTATTGCATTCGAAATAAGATTCTCAAGGATACGACTCAACAAGAGTGGATCTGTACGCACAAGTTTTTCACTTTGATGGTGTTCTAACGAAAGTGTTATACCTTTTTTCATCGCATGCCCCTGAAACATTTGAACTATGCGCTCCAGAAAAGGCGACAGCTCCACGCTTTCTGCGTTAACAGTATTAAACCCCTGCTCGATCCTGTTCAGGTCAAGCAGGTTCACCACCAGTGTTTGCATGTTGATGCATGCTTCGCGGATCAACTGGAAAAATTCGCGTTGTTTGGGATTGAATTTATCTGTCCCTTGCTGGTAAACAAGATCGATCAAACCGATAACCCGGTTCAGCGGGCTTTTCAGATCATGGATAGTCACGCCAAGAAAATGATTCTTTTCGTCGTTTAGATGGATAAGTCTCTCGTTAGTTTCAATGAGCCTTTGTTCGATCTTCTTTCGCCCCGTAATGTCAGTGACAATTCCTCTGCTCATTACAAAGTTTCCTTGTTCATCACACCTGGCAGTGGCATTCAGCAGAATTTGAAAAGTGCTTCCATCTTTGCGCACAAAGGTGTGCTCCTGGTCACGTATATATCCCTGCTCGAGGAACGTTGCAAACCTCTTGTGATACTTTTCGTGATCTTCGGGAAGAAGAATTTCAGTAACCTTTAATTTTCCGACCACTTCTTCGCGAGTGTAGCCAAGCCAGTCAAGTTCAGTTTGATTCATCCGGACAATAAGTCCATCCGCGTTCAGAGAATGATAGCCGCTTGGGGCGTTATCATACAAATCCCTGATTTCCCTCAGAGTGTCTTCTGATTTTTCATTGCTAACATGTAACGCTTCATAAAAAGACTGGAGCTCTTCGAAGTTGTCTTGCAGATCTCTGTTAAGTTTATCTGTCAGTTGGCTTTTCTTTTCCAACTCCACGGTTCGTTCATGTACCTTGATTTCGAGGTTTTTGTTCGACTCGCGTAAAGCGGCAAGTAATTCTTTGTTCTTCTTTTCTTTGTCCAATAAAGTTTTCAGGGCAAGTCCCGAAATTATGCAGATCAACACAAAGCTTGCATAGTGTATTGTGTCATTAACGGCGTATATTTTTCGCAAACGACTATTTCGCTTTTCAAGCAACTCTTCTTCATGACGTGTGAGGGCGGCAATGCTGACTCTCAGCTCATCCATTGTAACGTTGCCCGAGTCGCTTTTAATGTATGCGATAGCTCCAGTCAGGTGTTTCTGTTTAAATTGCTCGAACACGTCTTGCAATTCTTTCTTTTTAAGATTTACCAATGGTTTTATTCGCTGATTTATCACTGTAGTCTGACGAGGATTATCGGCAGTTAACGTCAAAAGCGTGTTAACTTTATTGTCAATTTGAGGCATTGACGACAAATAAGGATTCAGATAGGATGAGTCTAATGTAAGGATGTACCCACGCTGGCTCGCCTCGACTTCAAGCAACAGATTTAATAATTCCGAAGACTCCTGGATGACGTCATAGGTGTGTGTTACGAGCGTCGTGGTCCGAATCTTTTCTGTCACATTATAATACTTGATACCGCCGCTAATGAGGGTGAGCAGTATCGAGGCAATAAGAAAATTCGCAACACGATCGGACTTCATAAGTTCGGGCTCCTGTTAAAAGTTAAGCTAAATCCCGCTCAGATTCCATAATTCTGACCTTTTTAGGGCCTTTGGCGTGCTGGCTGAGCTCATCGCCGCAAATCGGGCGGCCGTTGAATACAGGTCGAACGGGAAACATTAACTTTAATTGTAACCTTCTTGTAAACCCTGAGTTTCCCATGTCGAAAACTTTATATTCTGATTTGGAATCGCTGACGGACAATGCCTTGATGCTCAAGGTCAAAGACGGAGACCTGGACAGGTTAGGGCTGCTTTTTGAGCGCTATAAGAGACCGCTTTATGGTTTCTTCTATGGAATGAACAGGGATGCCGACTTGAGCGAGGACCTGGTTCAGAATGTTTTTTTCAGAGTCTTGAAATACCGCTATCTCTTTCGCGGCGAGGGCGACTTCAGAACTTGGATATTTCACATCGCGCGTAATGTGAATCATGACAATTTCAGGAAGAACAAGATTCAAAAAAAGGATTCACTCGAGCATTGGGAGGAACGTCTTAGTTCCGGCGAAAATCGGGCGACAGAATTTCAAAAAGATGAGGAATTGCAATTGCTCTCCATGGCCATGGACAGGTTGCCCGAAGACAAAAGAGAAATTCTTTTGATGAGTAAGTATCAGGACAAGAAGTATAAGGAGATCGGTGAAATTATTGGGTGCTCAGAAGGTGCAGTAAAAGTAAAGGTGTTCAGAGCCTTGCAGGAATTGCGGGCTCTCTATAACAAACTGGAAAAACACATGTGATATGAAGACGGAAAGAATAAAAGAGTTAGTCAACAAGTACAATTCAATGCTGGCCGATCCTGCCGAGCTAAAGGAGATTGAACAACTTATTGAAAAGGGAATCATTGACATCGAGGATCTGAACGAATTGCATGCTATTGAGGAACGGGTTTTGTCAATGGAGTCGGCTACTCCTTCTTTATCACTCGATGACAAGTTCTACGACATGCTTCAGAAAGAGAAACGACCTGCGAACGCTTTTTCGTGGAAAAAGATTTTTGCATGGCCAGAACTAGCACCACGACTTGCGTTTGCTTCTGTCACCTTAATTCTAGGGTTGGCCGCTGGTTATTTCTTGAGAACGTCGCCTGCCGAGGACCCACAAATAGCAACGCTCGGTCGTGAAGTAAGTGAGCTTAAAGAAGTGATGATGCTTTCACTCCTGGAGAGGGAATCTGTAACGGATCGTCTGAAGGCCGTAAGCCTTACACAAGAGATGGATCAGGCGAGTCAAAAGGTTACCGGGGCGCTGCTTCAAACCCTTAACAGCGATAGTGACATCAACGTGAGGTTGGCCGCACTCGATGCGTTGAGGATCTACAGCGGCGATAGTAAAGTTCGGCAGGAGTTGATCCGCTCAATTTCAAAGCAGGATTCGCCTTTGGTTCAGATCGCGTTGGCAGAGTTAATGGCGCAGATTCAGGCTAAATCATCGGTTAAGGAACTCGAGAAGATCCTGAAAAACGAGAATACTCCGACGGATGTAAGGAAAAAGATCGAACAAAGTCTGAAAGTTTTGATCTGATAATTATTAACACACGCAGAAAAATATTCAATCAATATGAAAAAGATAATTACATCGTCGTTGGCCTTGATCCTGATTGCAGGAGTATTTTCACTCAAGGCGCAGACGCATACGGAAAAGATCACCAAAGAGTACACATTTGAAAAGAAAAGTTCCGACAATGCTATTATCATCGCAAACATCAATGGTAGTGTCAAGGTCGAGGGATACACGGGCGACAAGATTATTGTGGAGGTGAACAAATCCATTTACGCTAAGACAAATGAGCGCCTGGAAAAAGGCAAAGCGAATATTCAGCTCGGAGTCGTTGATCGCGCCGATACATTAATACTCTATGTCGAAGGTACTGGTGCACAATTCGGTCGCAAGAAGGACTCACGCCATTCTCGCAGCAACGTAGGTTGGGAATATGACTGGTGTTGTAATAACACTGGAAATGGAAACGGGGGTAACTGCAACTGCAACTGTCGCAATGAATTTGATTACAAAATGGATTTTGTGGTAAAGGTCCCTTCTTCTGTACACGTGGTGGCAAGTACAATCAATGATGGTAATATTTCCGTTAACAACGTTTCTGGTGCAGTGATCGCGGATAATATCAACGGCAGTATCCACCTTAATAAGCTTGTTCGTGAAGCGAGGGCAAGCACGATCAACGGCGACGTGGATGTGGAATATCTTGCCAATCCGACAAAGGATTGCAGGTTCTACAGCTTGAACGGTGATATAAACGCTCTGTTTCAACGAGGACTTGCAGCCAATATGAGCTTTGAAAGTTTTAATGGAAGTTTCTACACGAATGTCGAGAAGCTCGAAAATATTCCCGTCCAGCTTGAAAAGAAAGAGTCATCAGACAAAGGCATTAAGTACAAAATAAACGGGAACAGGTACAAGATTGGTAGCGGAGGTAACACCTTCCTTGACTTCGAAACATTCAACGGTAATGTATATCTGAAAGAAAAAACAAATTGATCCGCCACAAAAAAATTGATCCTTAAAAAAGAAAGTTGAATTTTTAATAATGACATAAGATGAAAAAGAAAGTTTTAATTCTGTTAACAATGTTAGCCTTGATTCTTCCGGTGATTTTTCCTGTGGTGGCATGGGCGCAACAAAGTGGAAATGAATTTACCATTCCGCTCTCAGATCCGGCAAAACGCGGCAAGCTGAAGGCTAGAATCAATTACGGTTCAATCACCGTAAAAGGAACGGCGCGAAAGGATGTGCTTGTGCGATACACCGCAGACCAGGATGAAGACCGGGGTAAACATGAATCGAAGGATGGTTTGAAAAGAATTGGCGGAGGAGGGATGGACCTGGAAGCCGGTGAGAATTCGAATACCGTGACGGTAAAATCAGATTCATGGAACAACAAGCTAAACCTTGAAATAGAAATTCCCTCGGGAATGGATCTTGAAGTCAAAACGTATAACGATGGCGATCTCATAATCTCAAACATTCAGGGTGCGGCTGCACTTACAAACTATAATGGAGAGATCACTGCGTTGAATGTATCCGGCTCTGTAGTTGCGACCACTTATAATGGGGACATTAAAGTCACTTTCGACAAGGTCACAGGGGATACGCCGATGTCTTACTCAACATACAATGGAGATATCGATATTACTCTTCCGACAACCGTCAAAGCCACCTTCAAGATGAAGACTGAACAGGGTGATATTTATTCAGGATTCGATAATCTTGAAATCAAAAGCAGCGGCCCCGTGCAGAGAAAAGACACTGGATCCAATATGACAAAAATAGTGATAGACGAATGGAAGCGCGGCGACCTTAATGGTGGCGGCCCCGAATTTACCATGAAGAACTATAATGGGGATATTATTCTACGGAAAAAGTAAAACGAATCATCGTTACAGGTTTGGGCCCGGAAATTTCCGGGCCTTCTTTTTTTATATCTACATAAAAACATTACATGAGTGTCATCCATTCTATGAACTCGAAGTCTTATAGCTATACAATTGGCACCTTTGTATCACAGTCAAACTAAGCGCTGTGGCAGCAATGCAAATTTTTTCCAGCGCTTAAGTTTTGATGAAAAAATCGACCCCTCCATGATAATTACAAAAACCACTCTTTCTGCCGCCATTTTCGGCATTGCGCTTCTTGGTCAAACCTCAGGCAACAAGTCACCGAAAGAACCGGCAAATGTTATTATCGACACCAAGGGACTAAGCATCGACCTTAAATGGGCTACGAATAAAAATGAGTCCACAGCTCTTACCGACGCTGACCTCGACCTTGATGTGCTAAGTTCTGAGGGCGAAATACTCTCCAGCTACAATAAATCTGAATTTGAGCACGTAAACCTTACAAGCATTTTGGCCGACGGCACGTACACGATCAAGGTGAGTTTGTTCGAGATGTACAAAAAGAGCAAATACACTCTCAGCGTCACTGGCGCAGCTTGCGGAAAGAATTTCAACGCAACAGGCGTGTTAAAAGAAGGGGTTCAGCCTTCTATCGATGTTATCAAAATCGTCAAATCCGGCGATCAATTTACGTTGACAACCATTTAGGTCGACCTATTCCCGGTCGATATCAAATTCCACCCTTCGGTTCAGCTTGCGGTCATCGTCCGATTTCTCGCTTACAATGGGCTTGGAACTACCATATCCGTGTGCCTCAATCCGCGCAGATTCGACCTTAAACCGATAAATGAGATAAGCCTTTATGGCATCGGCCCGCGCCTGCGACAACCTCAGGTTGGAATCTTCTTTTCCCTGAGAGTCTGTGTGTCCCGAAATGTTTAGCCTGAATCGTGGATGGTCGATTAGAAAGTTTGCCAGTTTATCAAGGTCTGAATGCATCGCCGGAAGGATGTCGGCCTTTCCATTTTCAAATTCCAGTGACTTAAACGCAATCTTGCTTTCAATCGGATCAGCTTCCCTGTTCATCTCAGTATCACCGTCCATAAAGAAAAGTTCTTCGATCCGGAAGAAGTCGTCGCCCTGGATAATGAGCAGATAATTTCTCTTGTTGATAAGATTGAAATCAAATGATCCATCTTCACGAAGGAACTTTGGAGCAACCTCAACGCCCTTGTCAAGGTCGATGACCGAGACGATGCCTTTAAAAGGTTTTTTCGTTTCCGAATTGATGAGAGTCCCTTTGAGTTTTGCAACTGCGTTTGGCTGCGCTTCCATCGGAACAGGGAAGGAGTGAAGATCTAAATTGTTGATATCATTCTCGATTGATCGCGCGTAATACAGATAATTAGATTCGGAATCAATTGTGAAGTAATACTCGCTGCCTTGTCCATTAACTAACGGACCGATGTTCTTTGGTTCATCCCATGTGGGCATTCGTTTATAAGACTTGTAGATGTCGAAGTCACCGAACGAAAGTGGTTGGCCATTTGAGCTGAAGTATAACACGTTGAATTTGTGATGGAAGAATGGACTTACTTCAAAACCTCGTGTATTAATGATTGGTCCTAGGTTCATAGCCTTTTGCCACGTTCCGTCTTTAGTCTTTACCGAATAATAAATATCTGAAAAGCCGAATCCTCCCAGCCTGTCTGAAGCAAAGAACAATGTATCGCCAGAATGCGAAAGAGAAGGTTGTGAGTCCCATCCATTGGAATTTATGTTCGGTCCGAGATTCCTTACGTTATCCCAGGTGCTGTCGGCTTTGAATTCTGCCACAAAAATATCACAGCTGCCGAGGCCTCCCGGAGAATTGCATCTTGCAAAATAGAGCAGCTTGCCATCTTCACTTAAACATGCGGAGCCTTCGTTATAAGGAGTATTGATTTTTTTGAACTCTTCAGCCCATGCCCACAACGTGTCCGTCCTTACCGTGTAGAAGAGATCTTCATTGTAATTCTTGTTGAGCGGATCCTCGTGACCGTTTCGTTTCGAAGTGAAGAGTAATACGTTGTCCACGTTTCCGATAGTTGGCCCGTAGTCAGCTTTGTCTGAGTTGATCCCTTCACCCATATTAAGCAAAACTCCTTGCGGTGGCCTCAACGTATCGATTTCCCTGCGATACTCCACGAGTTCATAGTATTGTTGAAGTGGAACGTAAAGGTCCGTTTCGTTCTTTGTAAGGGAATCAAATTCACTTTTGACTTTTCGCGGATCGCTACCCTGTGGATGATGTTTTAGGATGAGCTTGTAAAGCAGAACGGCTTCACCCTTAGGGCCAAATTTTTCCGATAGACGGGCGAGATCCCAGAGTAGTTTTGTATCCCTGGAAAAGTTATCGGACCCAAAATTTGTGACGTAAGATTTTAGCTCAGTGTATTTCTGTTCCTCGTCTCCCGCTGGTGCTAATTTTTTAATGCGATCGAGCTTGGCCTTATCCGAGTAATACCTGATCTTATTGACGTTCGGAAAAACGAAAATGTCAGATTGGCTGTAGCTTGTCAGGCTATCATCCAATTGCACCACCCCGCCCTTCTTGAATTTTTTCGCTGGTTTCTGGGCCTTTAGTGGAGTGTGAACCATTAGCCAAAAGGCTGTGGTACAGATCAAAAAATAGGTTTTCACTGAACCTCCGGTTTGTAAAAAATCACGCCAATCAGTTAAAGTTGACATAAATTTGCTTCTTTTACAACTCTCTTGGCACTACTATTGTCCTATTCGCGCACCTGATAAAACCGATTCCCCGATCTGGTAATAAGTCAGTTTGACACAGATTAACCATGTTCAAGGCTCTACCTATACAACTCGTTCAAGAAGAATCGGATGACCTCATACAATTGATAAATCCCGAACAGGACTCGGACCTAAAACCCGAGGATCTGCCTGAGGAAATTTCGATACTTCCCATCAAGAACACGGTACTATTTCCCGGAGTTGTCATCCCAATCACCGTCGGCCGCCAGAAATCGATCAAACTGGTGAAAAAGGCATATCAGGGGAGCAGAATCATCGGCGTAATCGCACAAAAAAATCCGCTTGCGGAAGAACCTTCGGTCGAAGATCTCTATAAGACGGGCACGGTAGCCCGAATTATCAAAATGCTCGTCCTTCCCGACGGCAATACAACCATCATCATTCAGGGAAAGAACCGTTTTGCGGTGAAAGATTATATACAGGAAGATCCATATTTGACAGCCCGTATCGACTTGCTTGCTGAATCGGCACTGAATGCTAATGGGAAAGAAACGGTGGCGCTCGCCCAGTCCCTGAAAGATGCGGCAACAAAAATCCTCAAGCTCAACCCGGAGATACCTATTGAAGCGCAGGTTGCCCTCGATAACATTTCGAGTATGGCATTCCTCGTCCATTTTCTTTCATCGAATTTGAATGTGGATGTGGCAGAAAAACAGAAGATCCTTGAAACGAATAACATTATCGAGCGCGGAACTCTTCTTCTCCAGTACATGCTGAAGGACATTCAAATGTTGGAGATCAAACATGAAATCCAGAAGAAAGTACATACCGATATCGATCAGCAGCAACGCGATTACTTCCTACGTCAGCAGATAAAGGTATTGCAAGATGAATTGGGTTATGACGGTCCTGATAAAGAAATTGAAAAACTTAGAAAACGGTCTGAAAGTAAAAAATGGACCAAGGAAGTTGGAGAACACTTTAATAAAGAGCTCGACAAACTGTTGCGGATAAATCCGATGGCCGCGGAATATCCGGTCGCCATGAACTACGCGGAGTTTATGCTGGATCTTCCTTGGGGTGAATTCACAACAGATGACTTTGACCTTAAGCGTGCAAAAAAGATTCTGGATCAGGATCATTTTGGACTTACAAAAGTAAAGAACCGCATACTCGAATACCTTGCTGTGCTTAAGCTAAAGCAGGACATGAAAGGACCTATTCTTTGTCTTTATGGACCACCGGGTGTGGGTAAGACATCCCTGGGTCGTTCAATTGCAAAGGCGCTTCAACGGAAATACGTGCGGATGTCATTGGGTGGTGTTCATGATGAAGCTGAAATCCGGGGACATCGAAAGACTTACGTCGGAGCGATGCCGGGAAAAATTCTTCAAAACCTTAAGAAAGCGCAATCGTCAAATCCTGTGTTTATCTTGGATGAGATTGACAAGGTAAAATCTGATTTTCGCGGTGATCCTTCATCGGCATTGCTTGAAGTGTTGGATCCCGAACAAAACAATACGTTTGGAGATAACTACCTGGAGGTTGAGTACGACCTTTCAAAGGTTCTCTTTATTGCGACAGCAAATTCCCTCGATACCATTCATCCTGCTCTTCGCGACAGGATGGAAATCATAGAGGTCACTGGTTATACCCTGGAAGAGAAAGTAGAGATCGGTACAAAACACCTTGTGCCCAAGCAATTGAAAGAACATGGCGTTAAACCTTCGAAGGTAAAGATCCAAAAGACGGCTATTGCGAAAGTTGTGAACAGTTACACACGTGAATCAGGCGTAAGGAATCTCGAACGAAAAATCGGCACGCTTGTGAGAAGCATTGCAAAGTCGATCGCTATGCAGGAAGAGTATGAGAAGGTTGTTAGCGAGGACGTTGTTAAAAAAGTTCTTGGCGCTGAGATCTTTGACGAAGAACTCTACCAAGGAAATGATATCGCGGGTGTGGTTACAGGTCTTGCCTGGACACAGGTTGGTGGAGAGATCCTCTTTGTCGAATCCAGCTTGAGCAAGGGTAAAGGCACGTTAACGATCTCAGGTCAGCTGGGTGATGTTATGAAGGAATCAGCTATGGCTGCTTTATCCCATCTAAAATCGAATGCGGAGACGATGGGGCTTGATCACCGTGTATTTCAACAATACGATCTGCATATACATGTTCCGGCAGGTGCCGTTCCCAAAGACGGTCCTTCCGCCGGCATCACGATGTTCACATCGCTTGCATCGATCTATACTCAAAGAAAAATTAAGGCGAAGCTTGCAATGACAGGTGAAATCACATTGCGGGGAAAAGTGCTTCCGGTGGGTGGTATCAAGGAAAAGATACTTGCAGCAAAAAGAAGCGGAATAAAGGAAGTAGTCCTAAGCGCCAAGAACAAGCGGGATGTTGATGAAATTGAAAAGCACTATCTCAAGGGCCTGAACTTTCATTATGTTTCCACGGTCGATGAAGTATTAAGAATTGCTTTGCTTAAAGATCGCGTTGAAACGCCCATGAAGTTTGTCTTTGCCGAACAGAAGATTGCAGTCTGAATTCCTTACTTTTGAATTTTATTATCAGTGGAATTGTAATAGCATATCAGACAATCGGTGCGGGGAAAACTTTTACTATACATGTGGGTTGGATTCTCATCGACATCGCTTGCACAGATTGCAGCGACAAAATCGTTTGGGTTTTTAGATGTCCCTAACAACGCGCGCCTTGCCGCATTAGGAGGTATCAATGTATCACTTAGCGACCGCGACATAAATTTCTTTTACAGCAATCCTTCGCTCGCCGGTGATACGCTGGCTGGTTTTGCTTCAGCGACTTATCAATTCTACATTGCGGACATAGGCAACGCATCGTTTACTTATGGTCACAATTTTTCCCGTATCGGCACCGTGGTGTTCGGTATTCAGCATTTGAATTACGGTACCATCAAAGGATATGATGATACTGGGCAGGAAACAGGTGATTTTAAATCAGGAGAAACGGCGTTCGTAATTTCCAAGAGCCATCAGATATCCAACTTTCGGTTGGGAGCGAACTTGAAATTTGCTTTTTCAAACATTGCAGGGTACCGCGCAAACGCATTGCTCGCTGACATAGGCGGGGTTTTTATACATCCACATCAGGAATTCAGGGTAGGTTTGACGATCCGTAATATAGGCTTTGTTCTTTCTCAGTATTCGGAGACAAGCGATGTATCGCTTCCTTTCGACGTGCAGGTGGGATTGACGTTTAAACCTGAGCACATGCCAATCAGGTTTTCAACGAGTGCGTATAATTTAACAGGAGAAAGTGACTACTTTGATCCTAAAGACGGAGAGCCAGAGCCAGGGACACTGGATAAGGTCCTGCGACATTTCACCTTTGGCGCGGAGATACTTGTTCATAAGAATGTAAATCTGATGATCGGCTATAACTATCTTGTCCACCAGGAATTGAAATTGCCAGACTCTGGTGGCGGAGCAGGACTTTCATTCGGTTTTTCAGCGATGATAAAAACGTTCGAAATTGTTTTTAGTCGCAGTGCCTACGTCGTAGGAAATGCAGGTTATGCATTTACGCTGTCGAAAAATATTGATAACATGATGAAGAGACGAAAGATATGATGGATCCAAATTATTTGACGCCGAAACAGATCGTCGAAGAACTCGACAAATATATCATAGGGCAATATGAAGCTAAAAGAAACGTCGCCATTGCATTGCGAAATCGCTGGCGACGGATGAATGTTAAGTCGGATATCCAGTCTGAGATTGTGCCGAACAATATACTTATGATCGGCGCTACCGGTGTTGGTAAAACTGAAATTGCACGACGGCTTGCAAAGATCGCAGATGCACCTTTTGTAAAAGTGGAAGCATCAAAGTTCACAGAGGTTGGATACGTGGGGCGCGACGTGGAAAGTATGGTTCGTGACCTGGTGGAGCAATCTGTAAACATGGTGAAGGCTAAGAAAAAGGAGGAAGTGAAAGAAAAGGCAGCTCAGGCTGTGGAAGAGATCATATTGGATGCCCTAATACCTCCGATCCGACAGCAGACGTCCCGTTCAAGCGGATCGTCTCAAGAGAATTCTTCAGATGAAATCCCAACCAGTGATGCAGAACTCAACGAACGTACCCGAAATCACTTCAGGGAGAAAATTAAAAAAGGTGAGCTCGAAGATCGTAAGATTGACATCAACATTAAAGGAGCTGGTAGCCCTAACGTTGGAATGGTGGGTGCGGGCATGATGGATGAAGTCTCGATGATGAACCTTCAGGAGATGATCAATGGAATGATGCCAAAAAAAGCGAAAAAGAGAAAGGTTAAAGTGTCGGAGGCAAGGCGTATTTTGTTGGAAGAAGAAGCTGCAAAGCTTATCGATATGGACGAGGTGAAAGAGGAGGCGATACGAAGAGCGGAAGATGCGGGGATCATTTTTATAGATGAGATTGATAAGATAGCATCCGGAGGCAAGAAAGGCGGCGGTGGTCCTGATGTAAGCCGCGAGGGAGTTCAGCGCGACTTGTTGCCGATTGTTGAAGGCAGCACTGTAAATACCAAGTATGGGGTTATAAAGACCGACCATGTCCTATTTGTTGCCGCCGGAGCGTTCCATATGTCAAAACCTTCGGACCTGATACCGGAACTTCAGGGCCGCTTTCCCATTAGAGTTGAACTGAATAATCTTACAAAAGAAGATTTTATCCGGATTCTCACAGAGCCCAAGAATGCGCTCACTAAGCAATACCAGGCTTTATTCGAAGCCGAAGGTGTTGAGGTAACTTTCACAGACGACGCAGTCGAGGAAATCGCGAGCACGGCCTTTAACATCAATTCCGAACTCGAAAATATCGGGGCACGAAGGTTGCATACGGTTATGAGTAAGCTCTTGAATGAATTCCTCTTTGATGTACCAGACAAGATATCCGCAAATGCCAAGATATCGGTAAACGCTGAAATGGTTAAATCAAAATTAGAGGGATTGATCAAGAACAGGGACCTGAGTGAGTACATCCTTTAATGAAATTTTTTTTCTTTATATTTTTTGTCGTTCCGGTGTGTTGGTTGTTTGCTCAAAATTCAGCCGACATCAACGCTGACACGCCGAATAAATATGATTCGACGCGGTCGATTTATATCAAGACCTACACGGATCACTTCTTCGTGTGGCCGGTATTGAAGCAGCGTCGGCTGGACTACGAGATTTCGGACCTCCCGGAAAAAAACAGACGGCTATTATACAAATCCAACAGTCCGTATTCGCTTGGACTGGGTATGTACATTTTTGAAGTAGCCCTGGAATTCACTGTAGCAATACCCCTTGATGAAAAGAGCAAGGAAATATACGGCCCATCAGACGCGCGTGACCTTCAGGTAACCTTATTTACAAAGAAGTGGGGTCTTGATATTTTCCGACAGAAGTACACCGGATTTTACATTGACGATCCGTCAATAGATATTCCAAACAATACGCCATATCCGCATCGGGCTGACATCGTATCCAAGAATACGGGAGTATCGTGGAGTTATATCTTCAATCACAAAAAGTTTTCGCTTCGATCGACAAACAATTTTGCCGATCGACAAATAAAGAGCGCCGGATCATTTATCCTTTTCACGACGCTTGCGGGTTTTAGGACAAGCGGAGATTCGGCCATTGTTGGGGATGCATACCGGGACTATTACGGCGTTGATGCAAAGGTACAGCAGATTAGATCTACCTCATTGAGTATTCTTCCAGGTTACACATATAATCTTGTGCATAAGGGATTCTTCCTTACCGGCACTCTTGGGATAGGACCATCGCATAATTGGTTATCCTACCGCGCAGAAGATGGAACTTCGAAAGACGACATGGCATTCCGCGCATTCTTCGTAGCACGTGTAGCCCTCGGGTATAGTAACGATCGATTTTTTACCGGACTTACCTTTGGGACGCAAGGGGGGAATATAAAGTTCGATAGCATTCAGCTGACAAGCTCCAGCGGCACTTTCAAATTATTGGTTGGTTATCGATTCCGCGAATTCGGGTTTCTCAAAAAACGATTGGTCGATTTGCCAAAAGCGTTTGGTTTAAATATTTAGTCCTACTTGTCATGTTACACAAATTCGCCTAATGAAGTTCTTACCTGGATTCTTTAAAGGCCCGCCCGAATCGAACGATCCTTTCGGGCGGGCATTTAAAAACCTCTGCGTTAAAAAAATGATTTGCATTTACTCAAACTTGACAAAGTAGGATTAATCTTCCTTGCTTTTCGGATAGTCGAAAAACAGCATCTTACCTTTACCCCAATTTACATCGGTCCATGTTTCAGTATTGAATTGAAATGCGACGACCCCACATGTCGGGATATTGTCGATATCCTGTTGCCCATCCATAAGGGAATTTACAAATTCAGTAAGGCCTGGGTTGTGGCCGAAGATCATTACCACTTTGCGGCTATCCTTAAGTTCTCTTACAACGGTTAATATTGTTTCTTCATCCGCATGGTATAACCTACGGTCTGTCTTAACATTCTCCTTTGAGAATTTCAAGACTTTTGCAATCTTCTTTGCGGTGGAAAAAGCGCGCTTCGCAGGGCTTGACACCATCTGGTCGGGGTGAATTTCCTTTTCCTTGAACCGCTTTCCCATACGCGGAGCGTCCCGTTTGCCCCTTTCGCTCAATGGCCTTTCAAAATCATCGACGTTGGAACCATCCCAACTGGACTTGGCGTGGCGGATAATGAAGAGTGTTTTCACGAATGATAAAAGGGGGTTTTCATGTTTAAATTTAATTCGAAAACTCCTAATATCTTATCTTAGCAGCTCATGTCGAAAAGAAAAAAAATACGCAGAAAGATCAGATACTCGCTAGTCTACCGGTTTGTTCAGTTCTTTATTTTTCTTTCGAATGCCATTCCACGTATCGCGTGGCTAAAGTGTTGTGGTGTCCTGGGGCGGATTGCCTACGTTTTTGCCACCAAAACAAGGAGGCTCGTTATCACACACCTTAAGTTCGCTTATGGCTCTGAAAAAACTGATAAGGAGATCAGCAAGCTTGGATTGATGGTTTTTGAAATGTTAGGAAAAAATACGGGTGAAATGTTACGTGCGACGCGCGTCAAAAACCTCGCGGAACTTGAAGAGTTCCTTACTACGGATGGACTGGAGAATTATGAGACGGCAATAAAGAAGGGCAAAGGAGTGATCTTTCTAACCTGTCATCTCGGAGCATTTGACCTTCAGGTGAGCAATATGGCGTTACGCGGATTGAATCCGAATATCATCGGCACGCCCTTAAAAGATGAACGGTTGAATGAGCTTTTGTGGAACTACAGAAACATGTACGGTGCGATAGCTATTGAGAGGGGAAAGGAAACATTCAGACTTATCAAGGTATTGAAGTCTGGCGGATCTGTTGCGTTGCTTATCGATCAGGACACACGCGTGAAAACCCGATTCGTTAATTTTTTTGGAAAGCCCGCAGCCACGCCGGTAGGAGCGACGGTGCTTGCCATGAAGACCGGAGCTGCAGTTGTTCCAACATATATACACCTGGGCAGTAATTGGAAACAACAAATGCACGTTCTACCCGAAATTCCTATGCGCCGATCCGGTGATGAAGAAGCGGACATGGTGTACAATACCCAGGTACTGACAAACTTTATTGAAGCCACCATTCGGAAACATCCCGAACAATGGGTTTGGATGCATGAGCGGTGGAAGACGAAGCCGGGGGAAGAAATAAGTTAGGTACCTGGGAACCTAGCAACCTAGCAACCTAGCAACCTATTAACCCAGGCACCCAGCTGCCATCCATACTGACAGGAACGTTATTTCTTGAAGATGAAATACACAGCGAGCACCAGAAGTAATAGGCCGATTAAGTGATTTGTCCTGAAAGATTCGTTCTTAAAAAACACAATCGAAAAAATAACGAATACCACCAACGTTATTATCTCCTGGATGACTTTAAGCTGTAACAACGAGAAAGGCCCTCCGTACTCTCGAAATCCCAGGCGATTCGCGGGGACCTGAAGCACGTATTCAAACAATGCAATTCCCCAGCTAATGAGGATGATTGAAATAAGGCCAAGGTTTTGACTCCATTTCATATCCTTAAACTTCAGGTGACCATACCACGCCATTGTCATGAATGCGTTGGATAGGATCAGGAGTACAATTGTGTAAATACCTCGCATGGGGGAAGCGTTAATCGTTAATTGTTATCCATTATCCGTGAGTGCGAGTGTGGGAGAGTGAGAGTGGATGTGTTAACCGCAGACGCCATGACGCAAAGTTTCCGCGGAATATTTCTTTCGACATTGGACATTCGGAGTTCGACATTCGGCATTCCACCCCGCTCCCTAAGCCCACACGCACGATTAACGATTAACGATTAATGGATAACGGATAACGACGCCTAAACACCCCGGATAACCTACTTAACAAGCTTCTTATACTTGATACGATGTGGCTGTTCGTCGCCGAGCCGTTTCCGTTTATTTTCTTCGTATTCGCTGAAGCCGCCTTCAAACCAGAACACCTGCGAATCGCCTTCGAAAGCGAGTATATGTGTACATACGCGGTCGAGGAACCACCTGTCGTGGGAAATGATCACAGCACATCCGCCAAAGTTCTCGAGCGCTTCTTCCAATGCACGGAGCGTGTTGATATCAAGGTCGTTCGTGGGTTCGTCAAGCAGCAACAAGTTCCCGCCCTGCTTTAACGCGATCGCGAGGTGCACACGGTTTCTCATCCCGCCCGATAACTCCTTTACCTTCTTCTGCTGATCCGTCCCATTAAAGTTGAATTTTCCGACATAAGCTCGTGAATTGATCTGTTTCCCCCCAAGTTCCATCAATTCGTTGCCTCCCGATATGGCCTGCCAAACAGACTCCTCCGGACTTAGATCATCGTGCTCCTGATCTACGTAAGCAATACGGACTGTCTCCCCAACCTGGAAGGTACCCGCATCCGACTTCTCCTTTCCGATGATCATCTTAAAAAGTGTTGTCTTGCCCGCCCCGTTGGGTCCAATGATCCCCACTATACCGGCTGGAGGAAGAGAAAAGGTCAAATTTTCATACAACAGTTTGTCACCGTATGCTTTTGCCACGCCGTTCGCCTCTATCACCTTATTTCCCAACCGAGGTCCCGGTGGAATGAAAAGCTCAAGCTTGTCTTCTTTGTCTCGGGTTTCCTGGCTCAATAATTTTTCGTAAGCACTCAAACGTGCCTTGCCTTTTGCGTGTCTTCCCTTGGGATTCATGCGAACCCATTCAAGCTCCCGCTCCAATGCCTTTTGTCGCTTGGACTCAGACTTTTCTTCCTGAGCCAACCTCTTTTGCTTTTGGTCCAGCCAGGATGAGTAATTTCCTTTCCAGGGAATTCCTTCACCACGATCGAGCTCAAGGATCCAGCCAGCGACATTATCGAGGAAGTAGCGATCGTGAGTTACGGCAATAACGGTACCCTTGTACTGCTTGAGGTGTTGCTCAAGCCAGTCGACCGACTCCGCGTCGAGGTGGTTCGTTGGTTCATCCAGTAGGAGCACATCCGGTTCTTGTAATAGAAGGCGGCACAACGCGACGCGTCTCTTTTCTCCACCGGATAGGTACTCAATTTTTGCGTCAGATGGGGGGCACCTCAACGCATCCATTGCACGGTCCAGTTTGCTGTCCAGCTCCCAGGCGTTCGTTGCATCCAGCTTTTCCTGGATCTGGCCCTGTTTGGTGATGAGTTTGTCCATCGCGTCGGGGCTTAAATCCGGATCAGCGAACTTTTCATTGATAGCTTCAAATTCTTTCAACAGGGCAACTACATCCTTGACACCTTCCTCGACAATCTCTTTCACAGTTTTGGATTTGTCGAGCTTGGGTTCCTGTTCGAGCAGACCCACCGAAAAGGTTAGATCCGAAACAACCTCGCCCTGAAATTCCTTGTCCAGGCCGGCGATTATTCGCAAGAGGCTTGATTTACCTGACCCGTTCAATCCGAGCACTCCGATCTTCGCTCCATAGAAGAAGGAGAGGTAGATATTTTTCAGGACTTGTTTGCTGGGGGGGTAGATCTTGCTAACCCCTGTCATCGAGAATATAATTTTTTCGTCGGCCATTCGTATTGTAGTTGATGTGAGTGTTTAGGCAGCCAAGTGCGCCTGCCCAATTCAATTAAGGCGCAAATATGGCAAAAAATCCATTTGGTGGTGGTATTATCCGTCTTTGCCGCAGGTTACATTTTTTAGAAGAAATCGATTTAAAATTGAACTTTCTGACCTTGAGAAAGGATGGGGGAAATAAAATTTGTTTTGATCAATTAAATTCTATTTTTGCGAAAAATTAAAGGAGGAATAAACCTTATGTATTGGACCCTTGAACTAGCCTCTTATCTCGAAGACGCACCCTGGCCGGCTACCAAAGATGAGTTAATAGATTACTCTATTCGCTCAGGCGCCCCGCTGGAAGTAGTTGAGAACCTCCAGGAATTGGAAGATGATGGTCAACCATACGAAAGTATTGAAGAGATTTGGCCGGACTATCCCACTAAAGAAGATTTCTTCTTCAATGAAGATGAGTATTGACGCTTAAATCCTTGCGTTTACGTATTTGATTATAAAAAGCTGGTCGTTGGCCAGCTTTTGTCATTTTCTTACTGTTTGATCGTTCTCTCTGTTTTTTAACAACGCCTCAGCTACGATCATATCTTCCGGTGTTGTGATCTTGATGTTCTCGTAACTTCCTTCAAATAATGAAATAAGGTGACCTGCACGCTCAGCTACACTTGCGTCATCTGTTAAACTCGGATCTTCTTTTGAGTCGTAAGCTTTTCTGATCAGTTCGACCTGAAAGGTTTGTGGCGTTTGAATTAATCGGAAGAGTGAACGATCTGCGGACCTTGTTGTATCCTGATCTGTAATTCGAATGGATTCTTTCAAACGGACAGCAGCTACCGCTGTCTTATGCACAGCAGCGAGCCGAAACGAAGCACCAATAATGTCTTCATTGATCATTGGTCGGACGCCATCGTGAATTGCTACGAGACCGTCACCTGATATTCGCGCCAGTCCATTCTTTACGGATTGAAAACGTGTTTCACCACCTTTCTCAAGAATAATTGGTTTGTGAAAAGAATGTTTAGCACACAAGTTTTTCCAGACCGGAAAATCGTCTTCAGGAATAACAAGAATGACGTTGATCTTTTCAGAGTAGCGGAAGAAGGCAGCAATAGTATGCATTAAAACAGGCAAACCATTCAGCTCAAGAAATTGCTTCGGTACAGTGCTCTTTATCCTGGTACCTTTTCCGCCCGCAACAATAAGAGCGTATTCAGTATAATTCATAGATTTACTAAAATACCAAAACTATGGTAGCGCTCAGATTTCTACTGATCGTTTTTAATGTAGCAGTGGTGACTTTTCTCATCTATAGAATTTTTGCGGTCGTAAATCAACCGATAGAGAGATCAAAAAAAATGCTGATCATCACCGGCGGATGCCTGCTTTTACTGGCACCATTTGGAATGTTCTTTGGAATTTTTGGCGCGTCGCCACAATACTTTGTGGTCTATCCAGTAGCGATTGCTCTTTTCCTCTATCTGACTAAACAACTCTGACGCGATAGTCAGACGTATCACCCAATCGCAATATCACTAAACAATCAACATTGCGTCGCCATAAGTAAGGAACTTGTATTTTTCCTTCTTCGCCTGCTTGTAAGCTTCCATGGCAACATCAAACCCCGCAAATGCCGCCGTCATCATCAACAACGTTGACTCTGGCATATGGAAGTTTGTTACCATGGCGTTACAGATCTTGAAGTCGTAGGGCGGAAAAATAAACTTGTCCGTCCAGCCCTCACGTGCTTTCAATCGGTTTGTTGCAGATACGGCCGACTCAAGCGCGCGCATGGTAGTGGTTCCGATAGCGCAAACACGGCGCTTATTGTCCAACGCGCGATTCACAACCTCGACAGCTTCCGGAGCGACGATAAAATTCTCCGAATCCATTTTGTGTTTCGTAAGGTCTTCAACATCTACCGGACGAAATGTTCCCAGGCCAATGTGAAGAGTGATGAACGCCATGTCAACGCCTTTGATTTGGAGACGCTTTAGAAGCTGGCGTGTAAAATGCATGCCGGCCGTCGGTGCGGATACCGCTCCTTTATTCTTGGCAAAAATGGTTTGAAATCTTTCTTTGTCTTCAGGTTTGATCTTTCTCTTGATGTATTTCGGCAGAGGAGTTTCTCCAAGCGTTTCTACCACCTTGTCGAAAGCCGCAGAGTCGCCATCAAATAGAAAACGGATGGTACGACCACGTGATGTTGTATTGTCGATTACTTCCGCTACCAGATCGCCGTTGCCAAAATAGAGCTTATTGCCAACCCTGATTTTTCTCGCGGGATCAACGAGTACATCCCATAAATGCATTTCTGCATTTAACTCACGAAGAAGGAACACCTCGATCTTTGCACCTGTCTTTTCCTTGCGTCCGTAAAGGCGGGCGGGAAAGACCATGGTGTCATTTGCCACCAGCACATCACCTTCCGCGAAATATTCAACAACGTCTTTGAAAATCTTATGTTCGATCTTCCCTGTATCCTTATGAACCACCATGAGCCGGGATTCGTCCCGGTTTTCGGCTGGATCCAGAGCTATTAAATTATTTGGGAGTTCAAATTTGAATTCTGATAACTTCATAATAGTAAATGCAAAACACGCCCAATTAAGGCGTAATTTTTTTTAAGAGGTTGCAAAAATAAGGCAATATTTGGCTTTTGCGACAAAACATATTCAGTTTTTCGGAGCTGTAACAAAAAACCGCCTTTTAAGTCTAACAGAAGTAATTTGATGACAATTCCGTCGACAAACTTAAATTATTGAACGGACGTTAAACTCCCCAATGAAAACACTGGCCCAGATTTACGAAAGCTTCCGATTTGCCTGGAAAGCGCTTAAGTCCAATGTTCTTAGAACAATCCTATCTCTGTTAGGAGTGACAATCGGCATCTTTGCCATAATCACTGTCCTTACCCTCGTTGATTCACTTGAAAAGAATATCAAAGACAGCCTGGACTTTCTGGGGAGTGGTGTGATCTACGTCGAAAAGTGGCCTTTCACAGCAGATAATAATGGAGAATACAGGTGGTGGGATTTCTGGCAGCGGCCCAACGCATCCTATGCTGAATTCAAATTCCTCCAGGCAAATCTGAACCATGAGAATGGTATGGCAATTTTTGCGATCAAGGGCAATATGAATATCAAACGCGACAACAACAGTATTGGACAGGTCCGATTGGTTGGTGGAAGTCTCGGGTACGACGGTGTTTTTGATATGAATATTGAGAAGGGTCGTTTTCTCAATGCTGAAGAACTGGAATCCGGAAGGAACATTGCAGTAATCGGGTATGAGGTAGCGAACAGCTTGTTTCTGAACGGTACAGATCCTATCGGTAAGACCATCAAGGTGAAAAATTTAAAGTATGTAGTGGCTGGTGTGATAAGAAAGGAAGGGCAGAGTTTTCTTGGTACGCCTAGCAAGGATTACACAGTGCTTATTCCCTATCAGTCATTCAGAAGACTTTTTCAAACTGGTACCGGCGATCCGTTCGAGCTGACATCACGCATCGGTGTTAAGGGGACGGAAGCGGATATAGGGTTAGTTGAATTAGAAAACGAAGTGAGAGGAATACTCCGCGTACGACGTGGATTGCGCCCGACAGAAAAAGACAACTTTGTGCTTAACCGGCCCGAAGCCATCGCTAATGTAATAAGCGGTGTGTTCGATGTATTTGGAACAGCCGGATGGATCATTGGAGGGTTCTCTATACTTGTTGGTGGTTTTGGAATTGCCAACATAATGTTCGTATCCGTAAAAGAAAGAACGAGTATTATAGGTTTGCAAAAATCGGTTGGCGCAAAAAATTACTTCATCCTTTTTGAATTTCTGTTTGAAGCGGTGTTCCTCAGTCTGATCGGTGGTCTTGCGGGGCTGTTACTTGTGTACCTCGTTACGTTCATTCCAATGGGTAGCCTTATAGTTACGTTAACCATAAAGAACATTGTATTAGGCCTTGGTGTCTCCTCAGTTATCGGCTTGGTTTCAGGGATCGTTCCTGCGGCGATGGCAGCCAGAATGGATCCTGTGGTTGCGATCAGGGCATAGCTGCTGATCTATTATATTGATCCCAACTTAGTCATCGCATGTAAGGATGCGGTTCAACGCATCCCTACACTCAATGCTGTTTCTTTAAACTACTTTACTTTTTCGACGACCTTCGCGGATTCTTTTTCAGCCTTCGCGGATTCTCTATCAGCCTTCGCGGATTCTTTTTCAGCTATCTTTGCTTCTTCCGCGCCGCTGATTTTTTCCTTGATCTTTTTCTCCAGCTCATCCATTAGCTCCGGATTATCTTCGATCAGTTGTTTTACGGAGTCGCGCCCCTGGCCCAGTTTGTTGCTATTATAGGAGAACCATGAGCCGGATTTTTGGATTACGTTCAATTCTACACCGAGATCGACAATTTCTCCGGACTTGGAAATGCCTCGACCGTACATAATGTCAAACTCCACCACCTTGAAGGGAGGAGCTACTTTATTCTTAACCACTTTTACTTTAACGCGGTTACCAGTAATTTCATCAGCGGCCTCCTTGATCTGGCCGATACGGCGAATGTCGAGTCGGACAGACGCGTAAAATTTCAGCGCATTACCGCCAGTAGTTACTTCCGGGTTTCCAAACATGACCCCGATCTTTTCGCGAAGCTGGTTGATGAAAACACATGAACAGCCGGTTTTACTGATAGTCCCTGTCAGTTTTCTCAATGCCTGCGACATGAGTCGGGCGTGCAATCCCATTTTACTGTCACCCATTTCGCCTTCCAACTCGCTTTTTGGAACGAGCGCAGCAACTGAGTCAATAACAATAATGTCGATTGCACCTGAGCGTATCAGGTGGTCAGCGATTTCGAGGGCCTGCTCACCATTGTCTGGCTGAGATATAAGCAGATTTTCCGTGTCAATACCCAGCTTTTCCGCGTATGCTTTATCGAATGCGTGTTCTGCATCAATAAAAGCAGCGAGTCCTCCCTTGCGTTGCGCCTCGGCGATGCAATGAAGTGTCAACGTGGTTTTACCTGACGACTCAGGTCCATAGATCTCAGTAATTCTTCCACGCGGAATTCCACCTATTCCCAATGCAATATCCAAGCCCAGCGACCCGGTCGATATGGCGGGAACATCCATCACCTTTTCGTCACTCAGTTTCATTACGGTTCCTTTGCCGTAGGTCTTTTCAAGTTTGTCCAGTGTCAGCTGAAGAGCTTTCAATTTTTCTTTTGCGTCGCTCATATTATCATCAATGTTTATTGTTACGTATCAAATCTCAAATTGATGCTTAAATGCTGTAGGAATTTATATTCGGAAAATTCTCGAGATATGAAGAACCTACAACGGAAGATCAACTTGATACTGGGTTGAAATTACTACATCAAGGTTAAATTAAAAACGCATAAGAGTGGGGTATTGGAGCATGTTCCGATATCCATCGTTGGTATTCCTTGAACACTGAAACTCTAAATAAATTACATTCAGATAGTTGACATCACATTATCAACTGTGACAACTAGTGTCAAAGCATTTATATTGCAAAAAGAATTCAGGATTTCCGTTTATAAAAAGATGAAAAATATGCCATTGAACCCTTTGAGTATCATGTGTGATCGCTCAACAATTGACAAACTATGATTCGCAAAGTTGTAAAGCGGTTACTCGCGGGGTTGTTAATAACACTTGTTGTCTTGATCGTGATTTTTTGGGATCTGGTAAGCTACGCAGCGCGTCAGGGTTATGGGCAGTTTTCGATAATATGGAATGCGCGCCCCGTCGAAGAATTTTTGTCCGATCCGGAGTTTCCCGATTCCCTTAAAGCACGCCTGAACTTTATTTCAGAGGTGAGAAGGTATTCAATCGATTCACTCGGGTTGAAGGATACGGAAAACTATAAAACCATGTTTGACCAAAAAGGCAAGGAGATCATGTGGGTGGTCATGGCATGTGAGAAATTTCGCTTGAAACCAAAGGAATGGGAATTCCCCATCGTTGGAGCTGTTCCTTACAAAGGGTTCTTTAACGAGAAACTGGCAAATGACCTCAAGCAAGAATTGGAAAAAGAGGGCTGGGATGTCGTGGTTCGCAATCCCGGAGGTTGGTCGACGCTAGGGTGGTTCACAGACCCCATACTCAGTAAAATGTTAAGTCGAAGCGAAGGTGACCTTGCAAACCTGATCATTCACGAAATGTCGCATGCTACTATATTCGTCAAGGACAGCGTTGATTTTAATGAAAACCTGGCCACATTTATCGGAGACCGTGGTGCCGAAAAATTTCTCATATCTAGATATGGAGAGCATTCAAAAGAATACACGATCTACATGGAAGAGGACAGAGACTATCTGAAGTTCGTGGACCATATGCTACGTGGGGCGAAGCAGTTGGACAGTCTTTATAATAGTATGGATTCAGCTGGCCCGATACAGGGAAAATTGGAATCAAAGGAGAGAGCGATACGAAGAATTATAAATTCGCTGGATACGTTATCCCTTACGTTGACATCTGCACCGTCGAAGCGATTTAGAAACGTATTGCCCAACAACGCTTACTTCATGAATTTCCGCCAGTATCAGTCAAAGCAGGACACGTTTGCAAACGAGTGGAAAGGGAAATTTGACGGCGATTTGAGGGCATACATCAGCTATCTGAGTAGTAAGTACCCGTTCCTGTAAAAGGGCTTCGAAGTAGATGAAATCGGATTGAATATTATCCCTATTAAGGAATTGTTAAGAAAGGCTTCTACGTTTTTAAAGCCCTGTTTTCTGTCTATTTTTGACCAAATAGTTTATCTATGGGAAACAAGCAGATGCACAAAGTGCTTGTCGTTGACGATGAAGAACCTATCCTGGAGCTTCTCAAGTACAATCTTGAAAAAGGTGGGTACGAGGTGAAGACTGCCCTTGATGGAGCAAAAGCGGTGGACATCGCGCGCAAGTTTGTGCCCGATCTCGTACTGCTTGATATAATGATGCCGAAGATGGATGGTGTGGAGACTTGCCGACTGCTGCGTGACATACCCGAATTGCAAAAGACCTTTGTCGTTTTCTTAACAGCGCGTTCTGAAGAATATTCCGAGGTAGCCGCATTTGATGTGGGTGCCGATGATTACATTAATAAACCCATTAAGCCGCGAGCATTGATGAGCCGTATCGGCGCTCTTTTCAGAAGAGATTCGAAAAAAACATCGCCTACCAGCACCATCACAATAGGTGACCTGACTATTGACAGGACCAGTTATACGATAAAAATTAATGGCAGAGAAATAAATCTCCCAAAGAAAGAGTTTGAACTGCTTTTCTTCCTGGCGCAAAATCCCAATAAAGTTTTCAGCCGCGAAGACCTGCTGCAAAATATCTGGGGCTCCGACGTATATGTTCTTGCCCGCACCGTTGATGTGCACATTCGTAAAGTGAGGGAAAAGATCGGAGAAGACTATATCACTACTGTCAAGGGAGTCGGGTATAAGTTTAGCCTTAGCTGATTTTCCGACCTGCGTTATCCGCGCGTTTCAGTTACTTTAAATTACAATCTTTGGCGAATAACGTGCTTAGATAATTATCTTCGGACATGGTTTACAGTTCTCGGGGATTAGCCCTATTGCTGGCAGTCTGCATAGCCCTCATTACTTCGTTATTCTTATCGCTATTCAAGAGCGTGGATCTTTACGTGCTGTTTGTCGCCTTCGGCATCGCCTTTTCCGTCTCGTACATTTTGATCTTTGTTGTCCTGGAGTTTCTGATCTTTCGAGAGTTAGACAAGGTCTACAAGGTCGTGGAAAAACTTAGGAAGAAAGAGCTTTCGAAAATTGAAAAGCAACATACTTCGTCCTTAAACCCGCTGAAGACAATTAATGAAGATATCTATTCATTTGCGGAGTTGAAGCAAAAGGAAATTGACGAGTTGAAAAAGCTGGAGGCCTTCCGTCGTGAATTTATTGCAGACGTTTCACATGAGTTGAAAACTCCAATTTTCGCTGCACAGGGATTTGTTCACACACTCCTAGATGGTGCAGTCAACGACAAAGCAGTGAGATCAAAATTTCTGAAGAAGGCTGCGAAAAGTCTCGACGGCCTTGACATGCTTGTTCAAGATCTTCTGACGTTGTCACATATTGAGACAGGACAGATTAAGATGCATTTTGAAAATATTGACATGTGCAAGCTTACGGAAGAAGTAATCGAACAATTTGAAGACAAGGCAGACAAGAAGGATATTAAGCTCAAGATCGAAGGAGATTCGCGCAAGGTTTGGGTGTACGCGGATTGGCAACGCATCAGTCAGGTGATGACCAACCTTATCTCAAATGCGATCAAACATTCACACGATGGCGCAGAAGTGATCGTGAGTTTCGACAGCGGGAAAAAAAATGTAACGACCAGCATACAAGATGAAGGTGAAGGTATCGCCGCAGAACATCTTCCCAGGATATTCGAGCGTTTCTATCGCGTCGATAAAAGCCGAAGTCGTGAAAAAGGAGGAACGGGATTGGGACTTGCAATAGTAAAACATATCCTTGATGGCCATAACGCTAAACCGGAGGTAGAAAGTGTTATTGGCAAGGGTTCCATTTTTAGTTTTAAATTGCCGCGCGTCAAACCCGAAGAAGGCGCAGAATAATTAATCATTGTCCAACAAATTTTGCCATGAGACACATCTGTCTATTCATTGCCATTTGCGTGCTGTCGTTCAATTCGTCCGCGCAGGAGAAAAATCATATCGTAGCTTCTGACCTTCTAAAAATCACTAATGTCAATCAGATCGCCATCTCCCCAGATGGTAAGCAAGCGGTAGCTATTGTTTCGAGAAAGAAATCAAAAGAGGATGCCGTGAAGGGCACTACAGAGTACTATTATACACAACACTTGTTTATGCTGGATGTCTCCGGTAAAACGCAACCGGTACAGCTAACCTTTGGTGACCGTCGTGACAACCAGCCTGTGTGGTCACCTGACGGAAAGGCAATCGCGTTTGTGAGAGCAGATGGTGAATTCTCGCAGGTTTGGATATTACCGTTGACGGGAGGTGAGGCATACCCTGTGACAAAGGCCAAGCACGGTGCCGGGTTACCCGCATGGTCGCCGGATGGAAAATCAATTGTGTACTCCTCGTCCGTTCCCCTTAGCGCTATGACAGGTGTTGTCCCCTGGAGCTATGAACGGCCGGGACGCAAGCAAAACGACGAAGTGAATTGGAAAGCCCTCTCGGATTCTGAGAAAAAAGCTCTTGCGAATTCGCCCGATGGCAACATCCAGGAGGTGCGGGCATGGTTGGCAAAAAATAACAGCGAAAAAAATCCACGTGTGTTAACAAGATTAAACCTGCAGGGTGAGTTGACTCTCGATACAGAAGAAAAATTTGATCATTTGTTTACTATTGACGCAAAGGTCGGCGCCGAATCAAAACAGATCACTTCAGGCTATCAAAATTTCCGGGGCGCGAAGTGGAGCAAAGATGGAAAACATATCATTTGCAGTTCGACTGCATTATCCATTTCACCCGATTATTCGAATTCTTCTTCTCTATGGAGAATGGATAGTGACGGCAAGAATCTTGTTGAACTGTTAAAAGTTGAAAAACGCGCCATGGCCAATCCTGAATATTCACCTGATGGCAAGTCAATTGCGTTCGTCATAAGTACTGCCGAAGGATTTCTTGTGAGGCAAGAAGACATTGGAGTTGTTGCGGCCGCAGGAGGTGAGTATACAAATCTCACTAAAACCTTCGATAGGGATGTTCAAACGTTCAGTTGGTCCGATGATTCGAAGCAGGTTTTTTTTACGGCGGAGAATGAAGGAGACGTTCCGCTTTACAATGTTACCGTAACAGGAGATGCAATACCCAAACGAATTTCACCTGAGAATTTTGGGGTAATCAATTTTAATGCAAGAGCTGGAAAAATTGTATACGCTCTGGCTGAAGTGAATAATCCCTGTGAGGTTTATAGCCGCGATATCAAAAGCAATATTGCAGCAAAGCTGACGTCCTTCAACAGCAGTTGGCTGGCAGGGAAGAAGTTGAGTCAACTGAAAGAATATTGGATCACTCGACCGGATGGTGTCAGGGTCCAGTACTGGATCATGGAACCAATCGGTAGAAAGGAAGGAGTGAAATATCCTACCATCCTTAATATTCACGGAGGGCCCACTGCAATGTGGGGTCCGGCCGCTTACACCATGTGGCACGAATTCCAGCTTGAAGCTGCATGGGGTTATGGCGTTGTATTCTGCAATCCGAGAGGAAGCGGGGGATACGGTGACGCTCATAAACGCGGAAATCTGAAAGACTGGGGCAACGGACCGGCTAGTGATATTTTGGCGTCGCTCGATGACGCCACCAAACAAGCTTCGTGGATTGATCAGAACCAATTGGTCGTTGAAGGTGGAAGTTACGCCGGATACATGGTCGCCTGGATTATTGGACATGATAACCGCTTCAAGGCTGCGAATGCCCAGCGTGGTGTTTACGACCTCACCACGTTTATGGGTGAAGGAAACGCCTGGCGCCTTGTACCAGATTACTTCGGTGGGTATCCGTGGGATCCCGAGACAAAAAAACTCCTTGACTCAGAATCGCCCCTAACCTACGTCGATAAGATCAATACGCCTCTTTTAATAATTCACGCCGACCAGGATCTCAGGACTGGCGTGATTCAATCTGAAATGTTATACAAAAGCCTTAAGATCATGAACAAGCCAGTTGAGTACGTACGGTATCCAGGTGAGGGGCACGAACTCACACGTAGCGGGAATCCTGGCCGGATGATGGATCACCTGCTGCGGGTTATCGAGTTTTTTGAGCGATATGTTACACACCCTGAACCGCCTGCCGCATCCACGAATTAAGATCTAAAAATGGGGCACAAGCTGCAATTCGAGGATTTAATCCTTTTCCAGGACGACGATTACATAGTAGTCAGCAAGCCGCCGTACTTGTCGACGCTGGAAGACCGCCAGGACAATACAAATCTGCTGAGTCTTGCGAAAGGCTATTCATCCAATGCTCAGGTATGTCACCGGTTGGATAAAGAAACATCTGGCGCACTAGCCATCGCCAAGCATCCTGAGGCGTATCGCCATCTCAGTATTCAATTTGAGAAACGAGAGGTGGTCAAGATCTACCACGCTGTGGTTGACGGGATACACAACTACACGGACGAACTGGTCGACGCGGGGATTCTAAAACAGGATGATGGTGTGGTTAGGATAAATAAGAGAGAGGGTAAACAGGCTCAGACATATTTTACGTCGCTGGCACCTTACCGATTCCACACCTTAATGGAATGCCGGCCTGTCACGGGAAGAATGCATCAGATCAGGATACACCTGACGATTTTAGGGGCTCCCATCGTCGGTGATGATACATATGGAGGAAAGCCATTCTATCTGTCGCAGGTGAAAAGGGTATTTAACCTGAAGAAGGATACGGTGGAAGAGCCATTTATTAAAAGAATGGCGCTCCATGCCTATTCGCTGGAGTTTGACAATATGCAGGGTAAAAGGATAAAAATCGAGGCTCCTTATCAGAAGGATATGCAGGCGTTGGTGCGACAGTTGGAATTGAATCGCTAGCCAAATCGCCCTGTTTTCAAGGTTTTTGCAATATTTTGTGCCTGCTTTACTTCTTGAGCAAAACCGTTGAATTCTTTAGTAAACAGCTATTTAGTATCTGAAATGGCTGTTTTGGCCCCTCCCCGGGGATTCAAAGATGACATTCAGCTTGCATTTCAAATACTGGCAGTTTACCTTTGTGTCCCTTTTTGAAAGGGGCAGTGTATTTACTTGATTTTATATCAATAATAATGGATCACAACAGTTACAAAACAACTTACGCGAACAAGGCTACGACGGAGAAGGGCTGGGTCGTTGTTGACGCAAATTCACAGGTTTTAGGCCGGATAGCGAGCAAGGTTGCCAATATCATCCGTGGAAAACATAAGCCAAGCTACACTCCACATGTGGACTGTGGCGATAATGTAATCGTCATCAATGCCGAAAAGGTGAGAATGACGGGTAAAAAATGGACTGATCGTGTGATCTTTACGCACTCAGGGTATCCTGGCGGACAGCGCGAGCATACGCCTATGATGATCCGTTCAAAACACCCTGAACGCCTTATCGAACATGCAGTTCGTGGTATGCTTCCCAAAAACAGACTGGGCAGCGAATTATATAGAAGCCTGCACGTTTATACAGGATCGGAGCATCCTCACGCAGCACAGCAACCAAAAGAAATAAAACTCTGATCATGCAGATTACTAACACCATCGGTAGAAGAAAAACCTCTGTTGCAAGGGTATATGTTAAACCTGGCAAGGGAGATATCAAAATAAACGACCGCGAGCTTAAGGAATATTTCCTTTCTGAAATTCACCAGACTTTGGCGAAGCAGGCGCTTGCAGCTTTGAAGCTGGAAACCAGCTACGATGTGATTGTGAATGTTGAAGGTGGAGGAATTACTGGTCAGGCGGAAGCTGTTAGATTGGGAATTGCCCGCGCACTTGTTGAAATCAATCCTGAAAACAAGCCTACCTTGAGAAAAGAAGGATTTTTGACCCGTGATTCACGTATGGTTGAACGAAAAAAACCAGGTAGAAGAAAAGCAAGAAGGAGATTCCAGTTTAGCAAGCGTTAATAGATTAAAGAGAATGGCTGAAAAATTAACATATCAGGAACTTTTGGATGCAGGTGTACACTTTGGTCACCTTACCCGCAAGTGGAACCCCAAGATGGCAGAGTACATCTTCATGGAAAACAATGGTATCCACATCATTGACCTGAACAAGACCTTGGACAGGCTGGATGAAGCGACATTCGCTCTCAAGAATATCGTTCGCTCCGGTCGCAAGATTATGTTCGTGGCAACGAAAAAGCAGGCAAAAGATATCGTTACAGAAGAAGCGAGAAGGTTGAACATGCCTTACGTCACTGAAAGGTGGCTTGGCGGTATGTTGACAAACTTCGCTACTATCCGTAAGTCGTTGAAAAAGCTTGCTCAGATTGAAAAGCTCATGAAGGATGAGGCATTCACAAACCTTGCAAAACGCGAGCGTTTGATGGTCACTCGTGAAAAGGCAAAGCTTGAAAAACTGTTGGGTGGTATTGCAGACCTTAACAGACTCCCAGCAGCTCTTTTTGTGATCGACGTGAAACGCGAGCACATTGCTGTGACTGAGGCTCAGAAATTAAATATTCCGGTCTTTGCATTGGTTGATACCAACTCAGATCCTTCTGGTGTTGATTTCCCGATCCCTGCAAATGACGATGCGTTTAAGTCAATCTCAATACTTTCTAAATATATCGGTAAAGTCATTGAAGAGTCATTGATGGAGCGTAAGAAGGATAAAGAAGACGCAGCGCACAAAAAGGATGAAGACGAAAAGAGACGCGTTGACGAACCGGTAGAAGAAGCAAAATAAAAAACTTCAGATAGTCATTAGTCGTCCTGCCGCTTTGTTACAACGCAAGCTGGTGGGACGATTTGTTTAGTGGCAGACCAAAATTCAAATTGTAAATCGAAAATAATTATGTCAGCAATTTCAGCACAAGATGTAAACAAACTTCGCCAGATGACAGGCGCCGGAATGATGGATTGTAAAAAAGCCCTCACGGAAGCCGACGGTGATTTTGAAAAAGCTATAGAGATCCTTAGAAAAAAAGGACAAAAAGTTTCTGCATCCAGATCAGATAGAGATGCGAAGGAAGGTTCTGTATTTGTCAAAGTTAGCGATGACAAGAAGGAAGCATTTCTTGTTGCATTGAACTGCGAAACTGACTTCGTCGCAAAAAATGAAGAGTTCCAGGCTTTGGGCAGACTAATCGTTGATACGGCATTCTCTAATAAGTCTGCTGACAAGGAAACTTTATTGAGCACTAAGGTTGATGGACTAACACTCTCTGAAAAGATCGTGGAGTTGGTCGGTAAGATCGGTGAGAAACTTGAAGTAAGTGAGTACGTCCATATGAAGGGAGAGGCAGTAGTGTCATACATTCACGCTGGTTCTAAGCTGGGTGTACTTGTATCACTGAAAGGTGTCAATGGAAAGGATGTCACTGAAGCCGGAAAAGACGTAGGTATGCAGATTGCCGCTATGAACCCGGTCAGCGTTGACGAAAAATCTGTTGATAAGGCAGTAGTTGAAAAGGAACTGGAAATTGCGAAAGCACAGATCCTCGCCGAAGGTAAACCAGAAAACATGGTCGAAAAGATCGCGCAGGGAAAATTGCAGCGCTTCTATAAGGATAACACGCTGTTGTTACAACCTTTTGTTAAAGACAACTCAAAGACCGTTGGACAGTACCTCGATAGCGTAACCAAGGGCCTGACAGTTGCGGAATTCAGGCGCGTATCGATCGGATAAGATCAACAATAAATTCATAAGATAAAGCCAGGGCGCGAACCTGGCTTTTCTTTTTTACGTTTTTTATACCACACCCTTAAATCCTTAAATCCTTATACGCTTATACCTTATCTCCCGCCATGCTCAAGTCAATCAACCCCTTCGATCAATCCATTGTTGAACAATACCAGGAGTTCTCACCTTCTCTTATTCAGGACAAATTGAAGACCTCTTCAGTAGCTTTCAAGGACTGGAAGAAGACCTCCTTTGCGCGCAGAAGCGAATTGATGCTGAACGCATCCAGGTTGTTAAAACAAAATAAGGAGCAGTATGCGCGGATGATCACACTTGAGATGGGCAAGGTGTTGTCGGAGGCGAAGTCTGAAATTGAAAAAAGTGCAGGAGCTTGTCAGTACTTCGCTGAAAACGCTGAGAAATTCCTTGCAGACGAGATGATCAAGACTGATAGCAGGAAAAGCCTCGTATCGTTCCATCCAACGGGTACCATATTGGCCGTGATGCCCTGGAATTTTCCGTTCTGGCAAGTGATACGCTTTGCAGTTCCCGCATTGATGGCAGGAAACGTAGGCGTACTTAAACACGCTTCTAATGTAAGTGGTTGCTCACTTCTTCTGGAGGAGATATTTCGCACAGCGGGTTTCCCCGAGGGAGTGTTTCAGTCATTGCTAATAGACAATCGACAAATAGAATCAGTTCTCCAATCGGATATTGTGCAGGGAGTTGCATTGACTGGTAGTGAATTCGCTGGCTCACAAGTTGGGTCTATAGCTGGTAAATACATAAAGAAAGCTGTTCTGGAGTTAGGGGGAAGTGATCCATTCATCGTGCTTGCGGACGCTGACCTGGAAAATGCAGCCAAAGTTGCCACTCAGTCCCGTATGCAAAACGCCGGTCAGTCGTGCATATCAGCAAAAAGATTTATTGTTGACAAACGTGTGAAAGACGAATTCACTGCCCTGTTCCTGGAGAATATCAACGCACTTCGGCAAGGCGATCCGTTTGCAGAAACGACTACGACGGGACCTCTTGCCCGAGTGGATTTAGCAGAAACATTGGAAAAACAAATGAATAGTTCCGTCGGACAAGGAGCAAGACTCCTAGCAGGCGGACGTGACAAGGGTGCGAATTTTAGACCTGCTCTTCTGGACCAAGTGAAACCGGGAATGCAGGCGTTTGATGAAGAGACCTTTGGACCGCTCGCAGCAATTGTTACCGTTGCTTCCGAAGAAGAAGCGATTGAAGTTGCCAATAGCAGCAGGTACGGCCTGGGTTCATCAGTCTGGACACGCGACCTCGAAAGGGGTGAAAGAATAGCACGACAAATCGAATGCGGGTCGGTTTTTATAAATGCGCTTATGAAATCTGACGCACGTTTGCCATTTGGAGGTGTAAAGAAATCGGGTTACGGCAGAGAATTGTCTGAATACGGAATCAAAGAATTTGTAAACATAAAGACGATCTCAGTAGCCTGACGCCCTGCCCAGCTACCCAGTTACCCAGGTACCTATATCCCTACTAATAATTGTTCCGTCCGGATAGGGGTAACTGGATTTCCAACTGTCTTGGAGAGTGAAAACAACAATTCATCCTTATGCTAATTCATCGCAATGGCGTCACAGTACTCTTGTGCCTATTCCTCGCGTTTAATCTTACATCCTGCGACACGGAGGATCCAGGACCTGTCCAGCAATCTGAAAGAGAATTTTCCGTCATCGATTTTGATCGATTGGAAATAGCAAGTGCGTTAGACGTGCGCGTGGAGCAATCTAACGTATACGATATCCAGGTGAAGGGAGATCGTCGAAATGTAAATGACCTGGAAGTGTATAAGAGCGGAAGCACGCTCGTTATAAAATTTGATGACAACTCGAATCGGATGCACGAGACTTATATTACGATATCTATGCCTCGTTTAGAAGGTGCTATTTTTTCCTCGGCGAGCTCTTCGAAAGTTAATGGCTTTGAAAGCGACGGAGACTTTGATTTACACGTGTCTGGCGCATCCGTGTGTCAGTTGAGTGCTGGTTATCGCGAAGTGAACCTTACGCTATCGGGTTCGTCAAGCTTACATATGTCCGGTCTCGGTGACGAAATCAATGCAGAGATTTCAGGTGCATCGGTGTTAACTGCCTTCGACTATCCTGTGCGTGAAGCAAATATCAACGTCTCAGGAGCCAGCAATGGTAAAGTTACCGTGACCGATGAACTCGTGGCTGTCGCCGCGGGTGCCAGCTCTCTTATTTATCGTGGAAGTCCATCAGTAACAACTGCGATATCGGGAGGAAGTGCGGTTATCAAAGACTGATAGATCTGCAACGAACTTAATCGAGGCGCTGTTAGTGGCCTTATTTTTTTCTTGAAAAGAATTAATGAACTAAAAACAGAGGAACCTCAAGAAGGCAATAAAGATATAGTTATGAGTTATTCTTGTTCGCCGAAGCGTTTCGCGTAGGCGGGAGTGGGCAAGAGTATGGGTTAGCCGTTTGATCATATGACGTGCACACCCATGCTCACACACCAACTCATAACTCATAACCCTTCACTCGGCGAAGCCTTTTTGTCTTCTTCGCGTTTCTTAAACGCAGCTTTGAATGCTTTGCTCAACTCATCGCCCGCTTTTTTAAGGCTATCCTCAACTTCTTTCCAGCGTTCCTTGTTCTCAGACTCTTTTCTGAGCTTTTCTGCCGAGTCCTTTAACTCGTCGTATTTGGCATTGAATTCTTTCTGGAATTTTTCTCCTGCGTCATCCAGTTCTGCCAGAAAGTCATCTACTTTTTTTCCAAAGTTCTTAAACGCCTTTTCTGCCTTTCCTTCATTTGTCGTTTCCATAGGGTATTTTTTACGATTTACTAAGTTAATTCGATTTATACATTTAGTAACAAGTTTAATGCCGGGCGTTATGAAATCATGCCCTCAGGTGCGGTTGTCTGGAAATAGTCTCCGGCAGGTTGTGCAGTCAGCTCAATTGAATTACTTTTGGGCAGTATCGAAATCAGAAAAGTGAAGAGATTGATCAGCATATCCATTGTAATTATTCTGGTGCTTTTTATTGAGGCTTGCGCATCACATCCGAAAAAGCACAAAAAGCTCAAACCTGGAAAACCGATTCCCTGTCCATTAAAAGACTGCTAATGAATTTGCGTAAAATCGTGATAGCCATAGACGGATTCTCCGCATGTGGTAAGAGTTCGACCGCAAAAGAAGTTGCCAATATTCTTGGATACCGTTACATAGATTCTGGTGCAATGTACAGAGCGGTTACGTACTATTTTCTGGAACATCACGTAGCTCCCACCAATCCGAAAGAGGTGGCGCGAGCACTTCAACAGATACAGATCTCGTTCAAGGTTAATGCTAAGGGCAGATGTGACACGTATCTCAATGGCCTCAATGTTGAAAAGCAGATACGTTCGATGCGAGTATCGGAAATTGTCAGCCAGGTCAGCACGATCAAAGATGTTCGTGTAGCCATGGTCGAGCAACAACGTAAGATGGGCAAGGAAAAAGCTGTTGTTATGGATGGACGGGATATTGGTACCGTTGTGTTCCCGACTGCAGAGCTCAAACTGTTCATGAAAGCTGATTTGCTTGTCCGTGCCTTCAGACGGCAAAAGGAATTGGTTGAAAGGGATCAGTTAGTTGATCTGGACGATGTGGTTGAAAACATTCTCCAGCGCGATAGAATAGATACAACAAGGGCGGAAAGTCCGCTGAAACAGGCGGAAGATGCAGTTATGGTAGACACAACTCATATAGCTTTTGATGAGCAGGTGGATGAAGTGATTAGAATGGCTCTTTCAAAGATAGTTTCACCCCGTTAGGAACAGTATATGGGGATTTTCCTTCCTTTGATCGCGGTGAATTGCTCAGTTCTCAGTGTTGTGGATCTTGGTGACGCATATGAGAAAATGAAATACTCCAACGTCCCTCTGCTGCTTCGGGGATTGGGAATTACGATCATCCTTGCCGGGTTGATGTCGCTTGGATTCCTTGGCTTTTTGGGACTTTCTCTTTAATAGAAACAAACCAATAACGAGGGCGTCCGGCAAGAACGGAAGCCTTTTTTTATATTATGACTATGGAAAATACACTTAGACGGGTACTAAGGTACTTCTTCAGCGGAACGCTTTTTATCGTTCCATTGGTAGCAACAGCTTACTTTATCTTCGTATCGTTTCGATGGCTCGATAATTTATTACAGCTGCCATATCCAGGATTGGGTTTTGCCATTATACTGTTGGCTATTACCGGCTTTGGATATCTCACTACCAACTTTGCGTTCAAGACTGCCGCCGATTGGTTCGATCATGGAATGAACAGGATCCCTCTGGTAAAGCTGATCTACTCTGCAGTTAAAGATTTGCTCGGCGCTTTTGTGGGAGATAAAAAGAAATTCAATAAACCTGTATTGGTCAGGATCAATAAAGACAACAGCCTTTTCCAGATTGGCTTTATCACTCAGCCCGATCTATCGGATCTGGGATTAGAAGATATGGTTGTTGTTTACTTCCCACACTCATATGCATTTTCAGGTTTCCACTATTTCGTTCCAAAGGAAAGTATCAAGCCGCTGAATATTCCTGGACCCGTGGCGATGAAGTTCATAATCTCAGGGGGAGTTAGCGGCCTCCGTGACACATAAAAAAAGGTGTGGGCTGCATATAAACAGCACACACCTCTACGGATTTTCTGAAAGTATTTATTTCAATTTGAATGTCACTCCAAGAACTACAGGATACAATCCAACGCCGACTTCACCAAACACCCCGAACTTGTCGCTGAAGTAGTAACGTGCACCAGCATACAGTCCGCCGCGAACGGCTCCGTCGTATGGATCGTTGTAGCCATTATCATCGAAATTATTTGTTGATGCGACAAATCCCAAGAATGCTCCAGCATACGGATCAAATTTTTCATTCTTCACTTTTAACAGTCTGGCGAAGTGATATGAACCTCGCGCTCCGAAATCGATGAAATTGTAACTAATGTCATCATAACCCGCGAAGTTGTAACTGTAATTCCAGTGCGTGAATGCAAAATAAGGTCCGATGGCGATGTCATCCGTGATGGAGAACTCAGCATTAATTGTAAAACCTACTGCAAATCCACTACCTGCATACCAATAACCAAGGCCCATTCCTGGATTTAGGAGAATATCTCCTTTTTGGTATTGAGCAAAGGCATTTGTGCCAGATAACGCAAAGCCGACAACGCAAACAAGTGACAGAATGTAATTCTTTTTCATATTCGTGGGGTTTGACTTTTTAGTTTAGCAACTGAGCCGTTTCGGGCACAGTTTTTTTCCTTTCGAATTCTTACGAAAATTAAATAAAATAAAACCATTATTCACACAGTTGTGAGCCGTTCTAACTAAAAATTAGGTAGAAATGGCGATGATATAAGGAACCACTTCGCCAATGAATTTTACTCCCACTTTCGGGGGATTTATCCTATCACTCCAGATCCGACAAGCTCCTCGTCTTTATACCAGGCAACAAACTGGCCGGGGGTTATGCTTTTTTGCGGACGATCAAAAATAACATACAACCCTTCCTTCTTTTTAAAGAGTGTGCATTGTGTTAGCGGTTGTCTATAACGTATACGTGCCAGGTACCTTTCTGATTTTCCGATGGGTACCTGTAGATCTTGTCGGACCCAGTGTTCTTCGGTCTGAGGAACAAAAAGGCCTTTTCTGAATAATCCAGGATGATCTTCGCCCATGCCGGTGTAAATAATGTTCCGAATGGTATCAGTTCCGATTACAAAGATCGGCCTTTCAAAACCGCCAAGGTTCAGGCCTTTGCGCTGCCCGACTGTATAATAATGCGCACCTTTGTGTTCACCGATAACTTCGCCCAACTCCGGCGTCAGTTCATATCTTGCGGTGATTGCATCCAAGTCATCCTCTGTAAAACCATTTTTGAATACCGATGCCGTTGCGGGGACTTCTATCACCTGGCCGGTTTTGTTTTCGAGTCGTTGTTGTAGGAAGTCCGGCAGATGGACCTTTCCTACAAAACACAATCCTTGTGAATCTTTTTTATCCGCTGTAACAAGTCCTATCTGCCTTGCTATCGTCCGAACCTCCGGCTTTAACAGCTCGCCGATTGGAAATAGTGATTTTGAAAGCTGCGCTTGCGTTAGCTGACAAAGGAAGTAGCTCTGATCTTTATTAGGATCTTTTCCGCTCATCAGCTGATAAACCTGCTTGCCGTCTTTGATAATTGTTCCTTTGCGCGCATAGTGTCCCGTTGCGACGAATTCAGCTCCCAGCTTCAGTGCCGTATTTAAAAAGATGTCAAACTTGATCTCACGGTTGCACAACACATCCGGGTTAGGGGTTCTCCCTGCTTTGTATTCCGCAAACATGTAATCGACAATTCTCTCCTTATATTCTTTGCTGAGATCAATAGCTTGAAAAGGTATGCCAAGATGCTGCGCAACAATCATGGCATCGTTGCTGTCGTCCAGCCAAGGACATTCCTTGCTGATAGTCACGCTGTCGTCGTGCCAGTTCTTCATGAACATACCTATTACGTCGTACCCTTGCTCTTTAAGCAGATACGCCGCAACGCTGGAGTCTACTCCTCCAGATAAACCGACAACGACTCGTTTTCCCATGTTTCTTCCTTTGGCGAGTATTTCCCGCAGGATCTATTAATTGATTGAAGTGTAATTTTCACTCAAAAGTTCATTCACCGTCTCGTTAAAGTGTTGAATGAATTCATCGTAGTACTTGCCAGTTCCAGGCCCTGTAAATCCAGTGTGTATCTTTTTTACTTTTCCATCCTTGCCAATAAATATGGTCGTCGGAAATGCGACCACCTTGTTTAGCATTGGAAGTGTTTCCGACGCTTTGGCCTTGTCGTGTGTACCAGCAATGACAAAATCATAATCAACGTCGAATTTTTCCATCATCTTCTTTATTCGGCCGCTGGCATAGTCAAAGTCTGCCTTTCGTTCATAGGCTAAGCCGATTATTTCAACGCCGCGGTCCTTGTTCGTATCATACCACGGTTTTAAAAACCTGGTTTCATCCATACAGTTGGGGCACCACGTTCCAAAGAGTTGAAGTATAACAACTTTGTTACGATACTTTTCATCCGTAAGGCTTACCTTTTTCCCCGTAACATCTGGAAAACTAAACGAGATTCGATCGTACCCTTCCTTCAGGTATGTCAATTTTTCGGCATCAGGCATAGTCGGATTTTCGCTCTTGATCGCAATCCAATCTTCATTCCACGCCTTACCGGAATAATACCGGCCTTTCAGTGTGCCGTCAGGTTGCATGGTGGCTGTAAACAGATAGGAGTGATTACCGTCGAACGTGCTCATATGAAGCATGCCATTCACGACATTCCCTTCAAGATAACGGTAATCCCCGGTTGGTGTAAGGAATGTTCCTGTGGCGCTGTCGCCAATCTGCTCGAAAACGCCTATCGCAGGCGTTGTGTCAGATTCATGTACGAATGTTACTGCATATTTGCCTGTGAAGTCCGGCGCATTATCTCCTGCCTTTCCCCGCTCAAAACGATTCGTCTTGCCATATTTTGCTCTAAAGGGAAGTTTATAGTCGCTTTCAAAATTTTTGATGAATTGACCTTCGAGTACGTCGCCTTTTATTTCTGCCTTGATAGTTGCGTCGAAGACATGCAGCCCAATGCTGACGATGTCACCATCAACAGTAACCTCGTCAAGTAGCAGTCGTTCCCCGGCATTGCGCAAATAGGCGTCGTATCCGTTCGTACTGTCTTTTACTATCTCAAGATTGAATGGTAACTCCTGTCCCTGGATCTCAACGATAGCCCTCCAAGGTCCAACCTTCAAACTGGCCGAAGTTTCCTTCTTAGCGAAACAACCGGCCAGGCCCGCAATTGCCAGAAGACCAATTCCGATTCTGTTCATCTTCAATGTTTTGTGTCCAAAAAACGCAAAAATGCGAGAAATGATTTACAATTTGACAACATGTATGAATATTAGCCAACGGCTACCGGTTCAATCGATTTAAATCATGTTTGAAAACCTGAAAGTTTTGGAACTAGCCTCTGTTCTGGCGGGACCTGGTGTGGGTCAGTTCTTTGCTGAATTGGGTGCCACGGTCTTAAAGGTGGAGAATCCTAAAACATCAGGCGATGTTACCCGAAGCTGGAAGGCTGCTGGTGAAACAACGGACGACAGATCCGCCTATTTCTGCGCTGTGAACTGGGGCAAGCAATCTATTGTAATCAACCTCGATAGTGCTGATGGTCAAAGAATTGTGCACAAACTTGTCGAGCAGTGCGATATTGTGATTGCGAGCTACAAGCCGAACGATGCTGAAAAGATAGGCGTCGATTATCAAACAATGCGGAAACATAATCCCTCTTTAATATATGGTTCTATTACGGGATACGGCCCGAACGAACCGCGAGTGGGCTACGATGCCGTAATTCAGGCAGAGGCGGGCTTTATGTTCCTGAACGGAGAGCCGGCGAGGGCTTCGTTGAAAATGCCTGTGGCATTAATCGATATTCTTGCGGGCCACCAGTTAAAAGAGGGAATCCTGTTAGCGCTTCTTCGACGTGAGAAAACAGGTGAGGGTTCTCTAATTGAAGTTTCGCTGTTTCAGTCTGCGATTGCATCACTCGCAAACCAGGCTACAAATTGGCTGGTGGGTGGTAAAATACCCCAAAAACAAGGTTCGACTCACCCAAACATTGCTCCCTACGGCGATGTCTTCAAAACAGCAGAAGGCCATGAAATACTACTTGCCGTCGGTAACGATCGACAGTTCAGGGACTTGTGTAAGTTGTTGGACATACAGGAGATCGCGGCTGATGAAAAGTTCAAGACCAACGCTTCCAGAGTAAATAATAGAGTGGTCCTGCATCATGTTTTGCAGGATAAATTTGCGCAACAATCTTCTGGACCGGTCTTATCCCAGTTGAACGAATGCAAAATACCCGCCGGCAGGATCCAAAACATCCAGGAAGTATTTGAGACTCCCCAAGCGAAGGAATTGGTCCTTAATGACGGTTCCATTAGTGGCGTCCGGACGTATATCGGCGCTATAGATCAAAAATCCGGCTCCCACTTTCCCCCACCGCCACATTATGGCGAACACACGGTTGAAGTTCTTCAAAAGTGGCTCAAATTAGATGACCAGAGCATCCAAAAGCTCGTTTCAAACGGGATCATAGCTTAACCAACCTCTCTTTCTATCGATTAAAAATGCTTTCTGAGGGTATTTTCGGCCTAAATATTCCCAAAAATGTAAAAATGTGGTAGAAAGTGGTTGAAAGTGGAATAAAATTACATATGTTTGCTTAGGAGAAAAAGACAACCACTACGTCTAATGACCTTCTTCACCAGTGAATATGAAAGTAAGCTAGATACCAAAGGCAGGATTGTCCTGCCTGCGAGGATCAAGGCTCAATTGCCCTCCAGCGAGGGTAACGAGCTTGTAATCCGGCGTGGTTTCGAACCTTGCCTGATCATTTACCCTATGGTGGAGTTCAAGAAAGTGTTCTCAAAAATCTCGAGTTTGAGCGAATTCAATGAAGAGTACCGGAAGCTCCAGCGGAATTTCTTTTCAGGCACGGCAACTGTCGAGCTTGATGCCAATGGAAGGTTCGTTATTCCGAGAAACATGCTCAGCTACGCCCAGCTGGAGAAAGATCTGATACTGGTCGGCATGGGCAACAAAGTCGAGGTATGGAATCCTTCCATCTATGAGAAACACCTGATCAAAGATTCTAGTGAGCTGTCGAAACTGGCTGAAAAATACTTAACAGAATAGGAGTGAGTAGAAAGCTACAGGCCGCAAGCAACAAGCTGCACGCTTCCATCACGGAGCCGAAAGCTTCAAGTTGCACGCTTCAGGCATGGGACGGCGACTTGAAACTTCAATGCAAAAGCTTGAGGCTTGCATTTGAGTTAGAAGCTCATTTAATGATAGTTCAACAACAAACGTGGTTTCGAGAAAATACGATTGAAACCCGCTTAACGTTGACGATTGAAGAGCAGAAGATGCTCACAACGTTCATTAATAGATTATGACTGCTTGCGGCTTTACGCACCTGGAATGTGACTACAGGCTTGCGGCTTGCGGCTTGAAGCTTGAAGCCTACAAGCCATGAGTGCTTATCACAAACCTGTGATGTTGCAGGAATGTGTTGAGGGCCTGAACATCGATCCGAATGGAGTTTATGTAGATGTCACCTTTGGCGGAGGTGGTCATAGCAAAGAGATACTTGAGTTTTTGAAAGAAGGAAGATTGATTTCTTTCGATCAGGACGAAGACGCAAAACAAGAAGCTGAGAAGATCAGCAATCGTTCTTTCACTTTTTGTCAGGCCAACTTCAGGTACATGAAACGTTATCTGAAAATGAATGGAGTAACGAAGGTCAATGGCATTTTGGCCGATCTGGGTGTTTCGTCTCATCAGATCGATTCGCCGCACCGTGGGTTTTCAACGCGTTTTGATGGACCCCTGGACATGCGGATGGATAAAAATGCACCGCGTTCGGCAGGGGATGTTTTGAATGATAGCAGTGAAGAGGAGCTCCATAAGATTTTTGGAATGTACGGCGAGTTGAAAAATGCAAGGACGGCGGCGCGGTCCATCGTACAGTTCCGGGTGAACAAAAATTTCAACCGGACAGAAGATATTAAAGTTGCGCTCAAAAGTATTGCTCCTAGAGGAAGGGAGAACAAATATTTCGCCCAGGTGTTTCAGGCGCTTCGAATAGAAGTGAATGAGGAGATGAAAGCTCTTGAAGATTTTTTGCACCAATGCGGCGAAGTTGTGGAAGAAGGAGGCAGACTTGTGATTATGTCTTACCATTCGTTGGAAGATCGAATGGTTAAGAATTATATGAACAAAGGAAAAGTGTATGGTGATGTTGAAAAGGATTTTTACGGAAATGAGATCAAACCCTTCAAAGCAATAACACGAAAGCCAGTTGAACCGATGGAGATAGAAATTGCCGAGAACAGCAGGGCACGCAGCGCAAAGTTGAGGATCGCAGAAAAGATTAGGAGCAATTGAGAATGAAAGAATAAGGACAACGATTTGATTGATGATAGAGAATAAGTTCAAGATCAACCCTGTAAAGAGAAAAATCACTTCCGGCAAGGGCCTGTTTTCCGGGTTTGAGAAAAAATTCAAGCTCGAAAATTATTTCGAAGAGGGTTTTCCTGTTCAGCACATGCCCAAGATCCTTTTTGTGATGGCGATTGGACTACTGTACATAAGTAATACGCACTATGCTGAAAAGACAGTTAGGAAAATAAGCAATATCCAGGCTGAGGTAGAGGATCTACGGGCAGACTACACGACGCTGAAGTCTGACCTGATGTTCGCAAGCAAACAGTCTGAAGTGGCAAGAAAAGTAAAGTCTCTCGGATTAAAGGAAAGTTTAAAACCACCGTACAAGGTAGAAGTAGAAACGGGTGAATATTAAAAGATCGATATTATTAAGAGTTCGCGTAGCATTTTTGTTCATAGTGCTGTTTGCAGTTGCCGTCGTGATCAAGACGGGGCATATCCAGTTTGTCGAGGGCGAAAAGTGGGCTGCAATGGGTGAACGTATTTCCTTCGACTACAAAAGAGTGAAAGCAACGCGCGGCAATATCTACTCAGATAATGGCAGCCTGTTGGCAACCTCTCTGCCGTTTTATAAAATTGCCTTCGATGCAACGCAACCTAAAGATGAGGTTTTTGCAAAGTCAGTAGATTCTCTCGCTTATCACCTCGCACGATTCTTCAGGGACAAGTCGAAAACCGATTATAAAAATATGCTTAAGGATGCGCGGGCAACCAACAAGCAATACGTCATTCTTAGCCGCAAAAGAATCAACTATCAGGAAAAGAAGATGATGATGGAGTGGCCAATATTCCGCGAAGGCAGATTTCGTGGTGGTGCAATCTTTGAGAAGATCGATGTTCGTTACCACCCCTTTGCGAATCTTAGCCGCAGGACGGTCGGATATATTAACGAAAATGACAAAGGCGCCGGACTCGAATACAGTTTTAATGATCAACTCGGTGGGCAGGACGGCTATGCCTATTATCAGAAAATTGCTGGCGGACACTGGAAGCCTGTCTTTGATGCCACCAATGTAAAGGCAATCGATGGCCTTGATCTGCAAACAACCTTGGATATCAATCTGCAGGATGTATCGGAGACGGCATTACACAAGGCGATGGTCCAGCATAACGCTGACGATGGCCTCGTTGTGGTAATGGATGTCAAGACAGGTGAAGTGAAAGCAATCTCCAACCTGAGCAGCAACGGACGTGGCGGATTTTCTGAAAAGTTCAACTTCGCTACCGGCCAGGTGTTTGAACCAGGCTCAACATTCAAGCTGGTTACAATGATCGCGCTACTTGAAGACAGTCCCGTGGAGCTTACCGATAGTGTTGATACCGGAAATGGTTCCTTTAATTTTTATAACAAAACTGTTCGTGATCATGAAGAAGGCGGCCTTGGGATGGTCACCGTGCAGGAAGCTTTTGAACATTCCTCAAACGTCGCAATGGCAAAACTGGTCGACAAACATTTCGGCTTAAGACCGCAAAAGTTTGTTGACTATCTCGATAAGCTTAAACAGTCGGAACCTTTGGGCGTACAAATTCTTGGTGAACAAGCACCGAAGATCAAACGTCCCGGTGAGAAGGGATGGAGCGGTATCAGTCTACCTTGGATGGCCTATGGATACGGGTTTGAGACAACTCCGTTACACACCCTGGCGCTATACAACGCCGTGGCTAATGGCGGAGTTATGATCAAACCGATATTTGTAAAGTCAATCAAAAAAGCTGACGAAGACGAAGAAGTATTTGCAACCGAAGTATTAAGCAAAAGTATTTGTTCTGGCAAGACTTTAAAGAGACTTAGGCTGCTGCTCGAGGGTGTTGTCGAAAATGGCACTGCGAAAAACATAAAAGGTACACATTACAGGATCGCAGGCAAGACGGGTACGGCGAAGATATTGGAGAAAGGCCGCTATACAAACAAGTACATTACTTCGTTTGTAGGTTATTTCCCCGCGCATGACCCTAAATATAGCGCGATTGTCCTGATCAAAAATCCGCGGGGCTGGTATCAGTACGGGAGTAGTGTAGCTGCTCCGGTATTCAAAGAGATCGCAGACAACATTTATTCACGGGATATCAACCTGCACCAGCCGATGGATATTAAAAAATTTGCCGTGCAAGAGGCGCTGCCAGTGATACGCGCAGGAAACCAGCAGGAGCTGACAATGCTCTGCAATGAGCTGGGGATTTCCAATCATTCTACGACGGAAGAAGAATGGGTTCGCTCCTCGCGGAACGGAGAGGGAGTAAACTGGAAGAAAGCACAGGCCTCGAAAGAACGCGTACCGGATGTAACGGGTATGACCTTTCGCGACGCGATCTTCCTGTTGGAAAATTCCGGGCTGCATGTCACTTATGAAGGTAAGGGTCGGGTTGTAAAGCAGTCGTTGACAGCTGGCGCCCGTGTAGGAAAAGGAAGCAGGATATATATAAAACTTGGATAAACATCATTTGTCGAAATGCCTGAATTGAAGGACATATTATACAAAGTATCGCTTACCTCCAGTCGTGGAAACATGAACGTGGATGTAAAAGGTATTTGTTTTGATTCAAGGAAGGTAAAGACAGGATTCCTGTTTATTGCAGTTAAGGGTACTCAATCGGATGGACATGACTATATATCAAAAGCTGTTGACCTGGGTGTTCAGGCTGTTGTTTGTGAAAACCTACCCCATCATCTCGATGATAAAGTCGCTTATGTTACTGTAAAGAACAGTGCCGAAGCACTCGGTGTAATTGCAGGTAATTTTTTCGGAAATGCTTCTGAAAAAATAATGTTGGTTGGGGTGACAGGAACTAACGGTAAGACTACTGTAGCTACATTATTGTACAAACTTTTCGAATCGTTGGGACAGAGTTCGGGTCTTCTTTCCACGGTGGAAAACAAGATCAAGGATGAAGTTGTAGTTGCTACGCACACAACGCCGGATCCTATTCAGCTGAATGAACTATTAAAGCGTATGGTTGATGCGGGATGCACACATGTGTTTATGGAAGTGAGCTCGCATGCCGTCGATCAGCATCGCATTGCGGGGTTGAAATTCTCCGGAGCGATATTCACCAACATAACACATGATCACCTCGATTATCATGTGACATTCGAAAATTATATACGTGCCAAGAAAAAATTCTTTGATGATCTACCCAGCGACTCCTTTGCGCTGGTAAACGCTGACGATAAACGCGGTATGGTTATGCTGCAGAATACGAAGGCGACTAAGTATTCATATGGGTTGAAAAAGATGGTTGATTTCAAAGGAAAGATCATCACTAACTCGATCGAAGGACTGGAGCTTGAAGTTGCGGGCAAGAATGTTTGGTTCAAGCTTATTGGTGATTTTAATGCTTATAATCTTCTCTCGGTGCATGCGTCCGCTGTTTTATTGGGCCAGGATTCTGATGAAGTATTGACAAAACTTTCCGCATTGGAAGGTGCGGCAGGAAGGTTTCAATTGGTGCTTCCAGGATCCAGGCTCACTGCCATAGTAGACTACGCGCATACACCAGATGCCCTGCAAAATGTTTTGGAGACAATCGCTCACTTTAGAACAGGCAAAGAGCAGGTGATAACAGTAGTAGGATGCGGAGGTAATCGCGACCGTACTAAACGTCCATTGATGGCGTCAATTGCCTGCCGCCTCAGTGACAAGGTTGTGCTTACCTCCGACAATCCTAGAGATGAAGATCCGATGGATATAATAAAGGAGATGCAGACAGGAGTGACACCTTCGGATACGCGGAAGACCCTCGTCTTGCCGGACCGTGAAGAAGCGATCAAGACGGCATGCATGATGGCAAATAACAAGGATATCATTCTCGTCGCCGGAAAAGGTCATGAGACATATCAGGAAATTAAAGGACACAAATACCCTTTCGACGATCGCGAAGTAGTTGAAAGGATGCTAAAACTTTTTGACAACTAGGAATGCTGTATTATTTATTCGATTATTTGGATAGAGAATTTAACCTGGTCGGTGCAGGAGTGTTCCAATACATCTCATTCCGTGCGGGAATGGCGGCGTTTCTTTCGTTGCTCATTACGATAACGTTTGGAGAAAAACTCATCAATATCTTACGCAAAAAACAAGTTGGGGAGGAGATCCGCGATCTTGGGCTGACGGGTCAGATACAAAAGAAAGGTACTCCTACGATGGGCGGAATTATCATCATAACCGCCATACTTGTTCCGACGTTGTTGTTTGCCAAGCTTGACAATGTCTACGTGATCCTTCTCATTATTTCTACGTGCTGGTTGGGAATGATCGGCTTTATTGATGATTATATCAAAGTATTCAGAAAGAATAAGGAAGGCCTTGCAGGACGATTTAAAATAGCGGGACAGATTGGCCTCGGACTTATTGTAGGGCTCACATTATATTTCAACAACGATGTAGTTGTTAGGGAAGTTACTCCTGCGTCGTTGACGGGCGTACAAGTTGAGGATCTTCAGGATCCGTTGGAAGACGAAGGAAGGTTTCAAGAAGTAAAATCAACAAAGACAACTGTGCCCTTCCGGAAGAACAACGAGTGGGATTACAATCAACTGCTGCCACCATTTGTACCGTCGGAGTATACGTGGGTGGTCTATGTTTTGGCCGTCATACTTATTATCACCGCTGTGTCGAATGGCGCGAATATAACGGATGGCATAGACGGACTAGCCGCAGGAATATCGGGTATAATAGGACTGTCACTTGCGATCCTGGCCTATCTTTCGGGCCGCATCGACTTCAGCTCCTATCTCAACATAATGTACATTCCCAACCTTGGAGAGTTGGTGATCTACTGCACAGCATTCGTTGGGGCGTGCCTGGGATTCCTTTGGTACAATGCTTATCCGGCGCAGGTATTTATGGGCGACACCGGAAGTCTTACGTTGGGTGGAATAATTGCCGTCGTAGCATTTGCCGTTAGAAAGGAAATATTGATCCCCATCCTGTGCGGGGTTTTCCTTGTAGAAAATCTTTCGGTAATACTACAGGTGTCATACTTTAAGTACACGAGAAAAAAATATGGTGAAGGAAGAAGAATCTTTCTGATGTCTCCCCTCCATCATCACTATCAAAAGAAAAATATTCCGGAAGCAAAGATCGTAACGAGATTTTGGATCGTGGGAATTCTGTTGGCAATCATAACACTAGCGACATTAAAATTAAGATGAGCGAACGAGTAGCCATATTAGGCGCAGGTGAAAGCGGAACGGGAGCAGCATTGCTTGCCAAGGTGAAAGGCTATGATGTTTTCGTTTCGGAACAATCTCAGATCAGAGAAAAGTACCGCGTTGAACTCGCGAAGGAAAATATTGCCTTCGAGGAAGGTATACATACCGATGACCTCATCCTTAACGCTCAACTTGTTATTAAGAGCCCAGGAGTTCCTGACAAAGCTGAGATCATAAAAAAAGTAAAGGCAGCAGGCATACCAATCATTGATGAGATAGAGTTTGCATCGAGGTACACCAACGGCAGGATCATCGCTATTACAGGAACAAATGGTAAGACTACGACAACGCTGTTGACAAATCATTTGATGAAGAATGCGGGTCTCAATGTGGCGCTTGCAGGCAACGTGGGATTTAGCATGGCAAGACAGGTGGCCGAAAGACTACATGACTGGTACGTGCTGGAAATAAGCAGCTTTCAACTGGATGGAACACACAAGTTCAAACCGGAAATAGCCGTGCTTCTGAATATCACTCCGGATCACCTGGACCGCTACGAATATAGTATGCAGAATTATGTTGACTCCAAGTTCCGTATGCTTCAAAACATGGAGTCCCCTCAGCACTTTATTTATTACAACGATGATCCAATAATCAGTAGTGAGGTCAGACTAAGGAACATTAATCCGAAGAAAATACCAATATCGCTGCAGCCGTCGTTTGAGGGACCTGTTCATTTTGACGGAGAGGAGATGACTTTCGAAATGAAGGAATCATTCCGGATATCACAGTCTAAGACAACCTTGAAAGGTCCGCACAACCTGATCAATACGATGGCGGCCGTGTCTGCAGTGTACCTGGCAGGCGTACCGTTGGATGCCATACGAGCTGGCTTGAAGACATTTAAGAACGCTCCACATCGTCTCGAGTCCGTAGCAGTAATCAAAGGAGTAGAGTTTGTCAACGACTCCAAAGCCACGAACGTGGATTCGGTTGTTTACGGCTTGGGTAGTTATGCCGGTCCGTTGATTTGGATCGCTGGTGGCGTGGATAAGGGAAATGACTATTCGATAATAAAAGATGAGGTAAAGAAAAAAGTGAAGGCTTTGATCTGTCTCGGCAAGGATAATGAAAAGCTCAAAGAGTCATTTGGTAATATATTGAATCAGATATACGAAACGCAGGACGTGAAGGAACTAGTGCACCGTGCACTGGATGTAGCGTCTCCGGGTGATGTAGTGTTGTTGTCGCCGGCATGTGCAAGCTTTGATCTTTTTAAAAATTATGAAGATCGGGGCAATCAATTCCGGCGTGCAGTGCTCGAGTTAAGAGATGAGGTTGAAGATGTAAAGGCATAACGTTTATCGGCGTATGAAGAAGATAAAGACATGGGTGGATGAAAACTTACAGGGAGATCGGGTGATCTGGGCGGTTGTCTTTGCCCTTTCAATGATAAGTATACTTGTGGTGTACAGTTCGATAGGAACATTGGCGTACAAAAGGACACAAAGTCCTGAGAGCTTTTTGATCAAGCATACGATAACCGTATTTGTTGGTCTTGCAGCAATGTGGTTTGCTCACAAGGTCGACTATCGCTACTATTCCAAACTTTCAAAGATCGCAATGTGGATCAGCATTCCACTGTTGATTTACACTTTCACGAACGGCGTAACTCTTAATGAAGCCGCGCGTTGGATTCAGGTTCCGATTATCGGATCATTCCAGCCATCGGACTTCGCCAGCCTTGCACTAATCGTCAATCTGGCTAGTATGATGTCGAAGAAGCAACAGAATATAGACGACATAAAAGAATCATTTATACCCATTCTGTTCTGGTGCGGAACCATCTGTGCGTTGATCGGACTCACGAACGTATCAACCGCGGTGCTGCTGTTTTGTACTTGCATGTTAGTGATGTTCATCGGCAGGGTGCCTGTTAGATACCTGTCAATGCTCGTTTTCGTCGGACTCCTTGCCGGAGCAATAGCACTTAGATTTGGTGACCGTTGGGAAACTGTGAGAAGCAGGGTTGTCGCGTTTGTCGAGAATAAAGAACTTCCTTTCCAGGCGAAGCACGGACGGATCGCCGTAGCTACAGGAGGATTTTTTGGAAAAGGTCCGGGCAACAGCGATCAACGTAACATTTTGCCTCATCCCTATTCGGATTTTATTTATGCAATAGTTATTGAAGAGTATGGACTTGTAGGCGGAGTAGTAGTCCTGGTGCTCTACCTCATACTGCTGCATCGTGGAATGAAAGCGAGCTATAACAGCGATCGTGCATTTGGTGGACTGCTGTCTGCGGGGCTGAGCTTCGACCTTGTGTGTCAGGCGATGGTGAACATGGGAGTAGTGGTAGGGTTGGGACCGATCACAGGACAACCGCTGCCTTTGATTTCAATGGGAGGCACGTCGATGGTTTTTACGGGCCTTGCAGTTGGAATCATACTGAGTGTGAGCCGAGGCGAGCAAGATCAGCGCTACGAGCAAAAGACTTCTGACGAAGTGAAGGAAAACCGAAATATTCAAACGGCAAAAGCAGCATGAGTGCACAGCAACCATATCGATTGATAATTAGTGGAGGAGGAACGGGCGGACATATCTTTCCAGCTGTCGCGATAGCCAATGAGTTCCGTGACCGTCATCCTGATGCTCAAATTCTGTTTGTTGGAGCAATGGATAAAATGGAAATGACGCGCGTACCCGAAGCCGGTTATAAGATCATCGGTCTTTGGATAAGCGGATTACAACGCAGGCTCACATTGTCGAATCTGTTATTTCCGCTGAAGATGATAGTTAGCTATCTAAAGGCAATTTCTATCGTGAGAAAGTTTAAACCTCATGCTGTAATTGGAACGGGCGGATTTGCCAGCGGACCGATCATGATGGCTGCCACCCGTCTGGGAATTCCTTCTGTCATACAAGAGCAGAACTCGTTTGCCGGATTAGCAAACAAACAGGTGGCTGGTAAAGTGAACAAGGTTTGCGTTGCCTACGATGGAATGGAAAAATATTTTCCAAAGGATAAGATTGTCGTTACCGGCAATCCTGTTCGTAAGGATATTCTCTCGGTTGGGCTCAAACGAGATAAAGCATTAAGTCACTTTGGATTTGATGCAAACAAAAGGACTCTTCTCGTCATAGGCGGAAGCCTTGGAGCACGATCCATAAATGAAAGCATCATTTCTGGAATGGAAAAATTGATTGATGCAGAGGTACAGGTGATCTGGCAAACCGGAAAGGGGTACTATGACAACTACAAAGCGAAACTTGTAAAGTATGACCTTAGGCGTATCCGCGTCCAGGATTTTGTTCGTGAAATGGACTTAGCGTATGCCGCTGCTGACGTGGTGATTTCTCGATCAGGCGCGCTAGCAGTTTCTGAGATATGCATTGCTGGTAAGCCGGCAATCCTTGTTCCTTCACCAAACGTTGCGGAAGATCACCAAACAAAAAATGCAAAAGCATTGGTTGACAAGGCTGCGGCTGTGTTGGTGCTGGACAAAGATGTGAGTGAGAAATTGCTGGAGGAAGCTTTTACACTTTTGTTTGATAAGAATCGCTCGTTAAAGCTCACTGAAAATATAACGAAGTTAGCGAGGCCTCAGGCTACTACGGCGATTGTAAATGAAATTGAAAAATTATTGGCCGAAAAGTCAGTCGATCATGATTTGCCGGCTAAAGACAAAACAATATATACGTTAGATAAAAAGACTTACGATCAACATCTCGATGTTACGTGTCTTCAACCAGTATGGGTAAAACGGTAAGAATGTGAGATTGGAACAATACGATAATATTTACTTCCTGGGAATTGGCGGGATTGGTATGAGCGCTTTAGCACGTTGGTTCGTGAAGAAAGGACTGCATGTGTCCGGCTATGATCGCACATCTACCACGTTGACGGATGAGCTTCGGAAGGAGGGTATGTCAATCCATTTCGATGACAACACAGACCTTATCCCAAAGGAGGTATTAAGCCAGAAGGATAAGACTATGGTCATTTATACTCCGGCAATTCCAAAGGGACATTTGGAGCACAATTATTTGCTGGACAATGGCTATACGATATTGAAGAGATCAGAGGTGTTAGGGCTGATAACCAAAGACTATAAGACCATCGCCGTTGCCGGAACGCACGGGAAGACCACGACGTCGTCGATGATCGCTCATATTCTGAAAGTTGCCGGAAAAGATATGGTAGCCTTCCTTGGAGGCATCACCACAAATTATCAGTCCAATCTGGTAATGCATGGAGAAGTGAAGAAGGATACGCTGGTTGTCGTGGAGGCTGACGAGTTCGATCGGTCATTCCTGCGACTGTTCCCAGAAATTGCCGTCGTCACTTCGGCTGATGCAGATCATCTCGATATTTATGGAGATCATCAAAGCGTCATTACATCATTCAGAGATTTTGTATCGCAGATAAATAGCGGCGGATCGTTGATCATACATGAATCTGTGGCGGAGTTACTGGCATCCAATGTCGGTCACGTTACTAAAAGTACTTACAGCATGAGCCGGGGACAATTTTTTGCCGGCAACATTACCGCGAAGGGCGGATTTTTTGAGTTTGATCTCCAAGGTTTTGGAAAAATCGAACGAGTTCAGCTTGGCGTCCCTGGTTTTCATAACATTGAAAATGCAATTGCAGCTTCCGTTGCGGCTACCCTCTGCGGTGTTGGCGTCTCAACTATTGCAGAGGCGCTTGCATCTTTCCGTGGTGTCAAAAGACGATTTGAATATGTCATCAAGTCGGATCGTATTGTTTACGTGGATGATTATGCCCACCATCCAGCCGAGATCGAAGCATTCCTTAAATCAATGAAGTCTTTGTACCCCGGCAAAAAGCTAACGGTGATCTTTCAGCCACACCTGTTTACGCGGACTCGTGACTTTGCGGAAGGATTTTCGAAGAGTCTTAGCCTTGCCGACGAATTGTTGCTGATGGATATCTACCCGGCGCGCGAGCTTCCTATACTTGGAGTTGATTCAGATATGCTGCTAAATAATATAACCAGCCCTGTTAAGATCCGGTGCAATAAGTCCAACCTGATGGAGGAACTGGAAAAGATGGACACACGAGTGGTTGCAACAGTGGGTGCAGGTGATATTGATACGTTTGTGGAGCCGATAAAAAAGATGTTAAAGAAGAAGTATGAAGTTTAAGTTTAACATAAAGAGAGAAATAAAAATCGTAACGGCTGTCCTTATTGTCGGAGGTATCATTGCATTTACCGAGCGACGACAGGGAAATGCGTCCATTAAGGATATCACTATTAAGGTGAAAAACGCTCACGATAATCATTTTCTCGATGAGGATGACATTGTGGGTCTTATGGACCTTAAGAAAGAAAATCTCAAAGGTGCCAGCCTGGATCGGGTGAATATGAAGGAGGTAGAAAAGAAGATCGGACGCGATCCCTTCATTCAAGATGCGCAATTATACAGCGACCTTAAAGGCAACCTGGTTGTAAGCGCTGAACTTCGCAGGCCTATCGCGCGGATTGTGAGGAACGATGGACCAGACGGTTATATTTCTGAAGATGGAACGGTAATGCCTGTGTCCGATCATTTTACTTCGCGCGTCATTCTTATCAGCGGTTCTTATGTAAAACATATATTAGGTCAGACCAATCTAACGTCAACTGAAAGTGGTGTTCAGCTTATGGATCTGATAAACACAATCCGACAAGATGAATTTTGGAATGCACAGATCGCGCAGATGGATATTGATTCGAAGATGAGAATTACAATATACCCACAGGTTGGTGACGAACGAATTGAATTTGGAAGGCCAGAAAACACAGAGACGAAATTGAAAAAGCTCATGATCTTTTATAAAGAGATCTTGCCGCGGATGGGATGGAACAAATATGATCGGGTTAATCTCGAGTATGAAGGGCAGATAGTTGCGGAATAAACAGATTTGAATGAAACAGATTTTTTTACCAACAAAAACATAACAACCACTAATAAAGATTTACAACCATGGAACAAGAAAAACTAATTGTCGGACTAGACATTGGCACTACGAAGATATGTGCCATTGTGGGCCGGAAAAATGAGTTTGGTAAACTCGAGGTTCTGGGGATGGGCAAAGCCGAGTCAGAAGGGGTCGTAAAGGGAATTGTGTTCAATATCGATAAGACCGTTTTTGCAATCGAGAGGGCCATCAAAGAAGCGAGTGACCAGGCTGGGATCGATATTGGTGTTGTCAACGTAGGAATTGCGGGTCAGCACATCCGCAGCTTTATTCAGCACGGTGGCATTACACGCTCTTCGAAGGAAGAAGAGATCACCATTGACGATGTCGAGCGCCTCACCCAGGATATGTACCGCATGGTTGTTCCTCCTGGAAGCCAGATCATTCACGTTATGCCGCAGGATTATATGGTGGATTATGAAGACGGTATTAAAGAACCCGTTGGAATGTCTGGTGTCAGACTGGAAGCCGATTTTCATATCATTACAGCGCAGACAAATGCAATTAACAATATCAACAAGTGTGTGAGGCGTGGTGGGCTTGAGATTGCAGATCTCATCCTTGAGCCTCTTGCGTCCAGCCTTGCTGTGCTAAGTGACGAAGAAAAGGAGGCTGGCGTTTGTCTCATAGACATCGGTGGAGGCACTACAGACATTGCGATTTTTTATGACAATATAATTCGTCATACGGCTGTAATTCCGTTTGGAGGAAACATAGTTACAAACGACATCAAACAAGGCTTGATGGTTTTGCCTCAGCAAGCTGAACAATTGAAGACGCGATTTGGAAAGGCAATTGCAGAGGAGGCAAGTCCAAATGAAATCGTGTCGATCCCAGGTATCCGTAACCGCGCAGCAAAGGAGATCTCGGTGAAGAACCTCTCTAACATAATTCAGGCGCGTATGGAGGAGGTTATTGAGATGGCCCATTCTGAAATTATCAGTTCGGGCTTTGAAAACAGATTAGCTGGTGGCATCGTGATCACAGGTGGTGGCGCACAGCTAAGTAATCTCAAGCAACTAGTTGAGTACATGACCGGTATGGACACTCGTATCGGTTACCCGAATGAACACCTTGGCAAAAGCAAGATCGAGTCTGTAAAAAGCCCGATGTATGCTACTGCTGTGGGACTTGTTCTTGCGGGATTCCGCTCTCTTGACGAAAGAGAAGACCGATACAAAGAGGCGCGCGAAGTGGTGAAATCCACCAAAGTGAAACGCCCAGCAACAGTTACATCCCGGAGTTTCTTCGACAACATCTTAAACAAAACAAAGAGTTTGTTGATTGATGACCTGGATAACAAAAGCGAATATCATTAATCCACAGACAACCACTTAAAAAACTAATCATGTTTGAAACAGGATCATACAAATTCGAGATCCCCAAGACAAGCAACACGCGCTCAATCATCAAGGTGATTGGTGTCGGTGGGGGAGGTAGCAATGCGGTGAATCATATGTACAAACAAGGCATCAAGGATGTTGAGTTTATAGTATGTAACACCGATAACCAGGCTCTAAGCAGCAGCCCGGTTCCTAACAAATTGCAAATCGGCGCCAACCTCACTGAAGGTTTGGGCTGCGGAGCAAATCCGGAAGTCGGAAAGAATGCGGCGCTTGAAAGCAAGGAACAGATCCGCGAAATGCTGCAGGATACAAAGATGCTGTTCGTAACGGCCGGCATGGGCGGCGGAACTGGAACAGGTGCCGCACCTGTCATTGCCAAGATCGCCCGCGACATGGATATCCTTACCGTCGGCATAGTTACTGCGCCGTTTTCGTTCGAGGGCAAAAAGAAGATGGGTCAGGCGTTCCATGGCCTTGATGCGCTACGCAACAACTGCGATACCGTGTTAGTCATCCTTAACGATAAGCTGCGGGAGATCTTCGGAAATCTTTCTATAGGCCAGGCGTTCGCTCAAGCGGATAATATCTTAACGACGGCCGCAAAGGGTATAGCAGAAATTATCACGCTGGCTGGATACGTTAACGTCGACTTTCAGGATGTTCGTACCGTGATGCTTAATGCAGGCGCGGCTGTTATGGGCTCGACTGAAACCAGGGGTGAAAACAGAGCGCGTAAGGCAGCTGAAGGGGCTCTTGCATCACCATTGCTCGACAACCGTGATATCATGGGCGCGAAGCGTATACTGTTGTCGATCATATCCGGCGCCGACGCAGAGCTGCAGATGGACGAACTTACAGAGATCACCGAGTATATTCAGTCGCAGGCAGGTGAAGAAGCCGAAATGATCTTTGGTCATGGTGTTGACCCTGACCTCGGCGATCGCATCCGCGTAACGGTTATAGCAACAGGCTTTCAATCCGAATCACGGATATATGACACAAAGAAGGAGGAAAAGACAGTCCACGATCTCGATCGTTCTCAGGGGTGGTTATTTAATACTGACAACTCTGTAAATGAGAAAGGTGATTTTGAAGTGAAGAAAAAGGAGTCGCCACCAGAACCAAAACAAGATCAGGAACCAGCTGAACGCGAGATGGTGTTCACCGGACCTTTTAACAGGGTAGAACCTGTAAAGGAAGAAGAAGAGGGTGAGGAAGGACTTTTCCGCGATGACGAGTACGACCACTCCACCGAAAAATATGGCGACCAGGTTATAAATGAGGAGGGAATGATGGAACTTCGATCAACCAAACAACGCTTGCAGCAACAGGCTAAAGAAAGACAAGAAAAGATCAAACAAGCGAAAAAGCTTGAAATGACAAAAGAGGAGTTCAACGAAAAGTGGTCGTTGCCTGCCTATCTGCGAAGAGGGGTAAAAATGCAGGATGTCCCGCACTCATCTGAGCCTTTTATTTCAAAGTACAATCTGAATGATGATAACAACCTTCTGGGTAATAATAAATTCCTTCATGATAATGTGGACTAACAATGAATAAACCCGAAAGACATTGAAGATATGGCATTTCCGGCACGACTGGTAATTTACTCCATTCGTAGTGGTTGTTGGTTGTAAATATTTTTAGCCGGTGCCGGAGTGCCAATTTTTAGTCTGAAGTCGCGCCTATTTTTTATTTGCAGTTTTTAGGTTTCGCAAATGGCGCATTGTAGTGTGAATGCCGGACGTTAACCACGTTCGGCATTTGATTTTTAAAGGGGTTGCGTAAAACTGAGTTTTTATTTTTGGCTATTTTGGCATCACCAGCCGTACGCTCTCGCGAAGGCTGGCCTCAAAGTTGTAATTACTACGGTAACACCATCATTTAGAGAATATGATACGACTGTTACCGATACTGCTGATTGCACTGATTGTCTCCTCGTGTGACGTTTATGAACCGGAGCCTCGTTACGATGTACGGGACAAAATAATTGGCCGATATGACGTAGAGGAATACAGTGAGACCTATAATCAGATTACTGCCTACTCGATCTATGTGGGAAAGTCGGGTCATAATCGTGAGATCTATATCGATGATTTTTATGCATCGAATATCCGTGTCTATGCCTACCTGGACTACGACCGCATAACAATACCATACCAGATCGTTAGCGGATATGAGATAGAAGGTGCAGGAACAGTTTATGGAAGCTCTATCAGTATGCACTATCGTGTGAAAGACACGTATACCAACTCTTACGCGGACTTTTGCGAAACCGAAGCGTGGCGATATTAGTTCGGTTGATTTTTTGTAGAGACTGCCCAGACTTTTTTACCCCCGAGGACTCGGGCGCAAAGCTCGCCGGGTTACGCAACGATCTAACCTGAGATATTTTTCTTTAGCAATGGATTTCCTTGCGAAACCTTGCGTCCCTTGCGCCTCTGCGGTGAAAAACAAACCCCTTCACTTATTTCCATATTCCCTATTTCCTTAGCGCATATCTCCTTGCATATTTACCCATATATGTGTTCTTTGACGATGGATTAATCCATGAAGAAATTTCTATACGAACTTGCCGAGGACATTTATAAACAAGACCAGCAGCTGGAGGGACTGACAGTCATTTTCCCCAACCGCAGAGCGGTACTGTATTTTAGAAAACACCTGAGCACATTTCTTGACAAGCCAGCATTTGCGCCGCGGCTGATCACCATCGAAGATTTCTTCACCGGCCTTTCCGACCTTAATATTCCCGACAAACTTGAACTGAACTATCGCCTCTATCGCGTGTACAAGGATGTCGTGCTTAAACAAAATCCGTCGGCAGAACCGTTTGATAAATTCTATTTCTGGGGCGATATGTTGCTGCGCGACTTCGATGAAATTGACAAATACCTGGTAAACGCCGGACAGCTGTTCATGGACTTGACTAATCAGAAAGAGTTGGATTCAACCTTTGATTACCTCACAGATGAGCAACGGAATTTCTTACAAGGATTTTGGAAAAGTTTTGAGGAGAACCTTACGGCGAACAAGAAAAAATTTCTGAACGTCTGGAGTCAGCTGTTTGAACTCTACCGCTCGTTCAAGAATTCTCTTTTATCCGATGGAATTGCCTATGAGGGACTAATGTACCGATTGGTCGCAGAAGGAATTGATGATCTTGCATCCAAAGTAAAAAGCGATAAGATCATCTTTGCCGGATTCAATGCGTTGACGAAGGCCGAAGAAAAAGTGATTTCTTATTTCATTGAAAAAGGTGTTGGAGATATTTATTGGGACACCGACGCCTACTACGTCAATAACAATACACAGGAGGCTGGAAAGTTCTTCCGCGAATATCATGACCACAAGATCCTTGGCAGTTCATTTTTGAGGAATGTCCCGTCGAATTTTTCGGGAAGTGAAAAATCCATCCAGGTATTTGGGGCGGCTGAGCCGGTCGGGCAGACGAAAGTCATGGCGGAGGTTCTTCAACAACAGTTGGCTAAAGGAATTGACCCTGAAGACACCCTTATTGTCTTACCAGACGAGAAGCTCCTTTTGCCTGTCTTGCATGGTTTGAGTGGCGCTATTGAAAAGCTCAATATCACCATGGGCTTTCCACTAAGCGGCGCACCAATATTTAATTTAATCGAACTACTTGTTGAAATGCAGATCGCCAGGAAAGGCGACCTGTTCAATCACCGGCACGTCCTTCCGTTGCTCGGGCATCCCTACGTGGTCTCTGCAGACCCCATTGTAGCGAATACCAAGCGCAAGGAAATACTCAGTCAGAATTGGGTTTCTATTCCTAAAAATTTTCTTGCTTCTGCCGTACCGTTGCATCGGCTTATTTTTGGGGACACGGCTGATAACATTCTCAACTATCTTCGAACGATCTTGACCAGTATTGGAATGTTGGAAAAGATCAGCGACCTCGACAAAGAATTTACCTTCCATTTCCTGAAGCTGCTCAACCGTATGGAGCAGATCATGAGTGAAGATCTTGATCAACCTCCATCGCCACATCCGGAACAAAAACTGAAGTCGACGCAGGCTTCGATGAAATTCTTTCTTAAAGTATTTCGCCAACTGGTACAGATGCAGAAAATCCCATTCAGCGGCGAACCTTTAAGGGGATTACAGATCATGGGTGTTCTAGAAACTCGGAACCTGGATTACAAGAATGTATTCGTACTGTCTCTGAATGAGGGAGCGTTCCCTTCGTCATCAGGAAAGGGGTCGTATATTCCCGCGAACATTAGAAAGGCATACGGATTGCCGACGGCCGAGCACCAGGACGCGACGTATGCTTATTTGTTCTATCGCCTTATGCAGCGTGCGGATAACATTTTTCTCTTTTATAATTCTGAGACGGATGTTCTCGGTCAGGGGGAAATGAGCCGTTACCTGCAACAACTGATTTATGAAAGTGGGAAACCAATCCAGCGAAAAGTTTTACATAATCCGATACAACCCGAGCCTATACTGCCTATTTCAATCAATAAAGACGCCGGCGTGATGGAGGCATTGGTAAAACTCAGCGAAGGCAACGTGAAATTTAAAGGGATTTCACCTTCGGCATTAAACACATATATTGAATGCAGACTTCGATTTTATTTAAGGCATGTTGCCAAAATAAGAGAAGCCGACGAAGTGGCGGAAGATCTCGATGCGCGGGTTTTGGGTAACTTCCTGCACCAGGTCATGGAGCTGTTTTACAAAAAGACAGCGGAGAGAAAGAGAACTAAAGTGATCGAAGCGAGCGACCTCAACAGTACAGAGGAAAGTATAGCCGGGCTTATCGATGAGGTATTCATTGAAGAATATCGACTGGAGCCAGGCAAGAAAGTAGTGTACGAAGGTCAACGCCTCGTCGTTTACGAAATTGTCAAACGTTTTGCCCAACGGATCATCGAAATAGACAGGGCATACGCTCCTTTTGTGATGGAGGCGCTTGAGCAGGAGGGACTTTCTTATGTAATGAAGCTTGATAACGCGCCGGGTTTTGTTATCCTGGGCGGAAAGATCGACCGCGTAGATCGGAAGGAAAACGTTGTCAGGGTGATTGATTATAAAACGGGAAGGGACAAGCTCGATTTTGACAATATTCCGTCACTATTCTCGCGGGAAGAAAGACGCAATAAGGCCGCTTTTCAAACCATGTTATACGCGCTGTTGTACAAAGCAAATAACAAATCAATTGGAGTCAAGATTGTGCCTGGCCTTATCAACCGTATGAACCTATTCGACAGAAACTTTCAGTTTGGATTAAAGGTCGACAAAAAATACATTGATGACGTTGACCAGTTGATCCCGGAGTTTGAGCAGCATTTGAAGTTGTTATTGGAAGAACTTTTTGATCCGAATGTACCGTTCGATCAAACTACCGATCCTGAGACCTGCAAATTCTGCCCTTATCAAAATATATGCTATCGCTGATGCGATTTAGGATCTTTCCTCAATAAGATTTAGGATTGCCATATACTCATCCCGGAGTTTCGCCGCTTCGATGAATTCAAGTTCTTTAGCCGCTTTCTCCATCGCTTTACGAGTTCGGTCCGACAATTTCAGAAGGTCATCCTTGCTTAGGTAGGCCACCACAGGATCTGATGCAAGAGTCGTCTCCTCATTTTCTACATAATAGTTTCTCGTTGAACGTTTGGAATCCGCCACCTTTGTCTGTCCAAGTATCGATTCTTTTGATCTCAATATTGTCCTTGGTATAATTCCATTAGCGGTATTGTAATCGAGCTGAATCTTTCGTCTCCGATCGGTTTCATCGATAGCGTCCTGCATCGAATCTGTTATTTTGTCCGCGTACATGATCACTCTGCCATTAACATTGCGTGCAGCGCGGCCGATCGTTTGTACCAGCGACCTTTGATTCCGTAAGAACCCCTCTTTGTCCGCGTCAAGGATCGCTACCAGAGATACTTCCGGGAGATCAAGTCCTTCCCGTAATAAATTGACTCCGACCAATACATCGTAAACACCCAGCCGTAACTCCCGTAGTATTTCAACGCGATCAAGTGTGGCGACTTCCGAGTGAATATAGCGGCAACGAACTCCCACACGATCCATATATTTGGTCAACTCCTCGGCCATCCGTTTTGTCAACGTCGTCACCAGGACTCTTTCCTGCACCTTGACCCGTTCGTCTATTTCCTCAAGCAAGTCGTCGATCTGATTCTTACTGGGGCGAACATCGATCTGGGGGTCTAGCAATCCAGTTGGGCGTATGATCTGTTCGACAACCACACCTTCAGATTTTCTCAGCTCGTATTCAGATGGCGTAGCGCTGACGTACACCACCTGGTTCATCAGGCCTTCAAACTCATTGAACGTAAGCGGGCGATTGTCCAACGCGCTGGGTAGCCGGAATCCATAATCAACGAGATTGACTTTACGCGAGCGATCACCTCCCCACATAGCGCGTACCTGTGGCACCGTAACGTGACTTTCATCAATGACGAGAAGAAAGTCATCGGGGAAATAATCGATCAAGCAGAATGGCCGTGCGCCAGGCTGACGACGATCGAAATAACGAGAATAGTTTTCAATTCCCGAGCAGTAGCCAAGCTCTCTCATCATTTCGAGGTCAAATTCCGTTCGCTCCTTAAGTCGTTTTGCTTCAAGGTGACGTAACTCGGATTCGAACATGCCCACTTGTGAAACCATGTCATCCTGAATCTCACGTATAGCCTGATGTAACATTGACTTACCGGTCACAAAAAGGTTGGCCGGGAAAATGGTAATTAACTGCTCGTCCGATATTTTCTTGCCAGAGTGCGGATCAATACGCTGGATCGATTCGATCTCGTCGCCCCAGAAGTAGATTCGCACTGCGAAATCCGCATAGGCCAGAAAGACGTCGACGGTATCGCCTTTAACCCTGAACGTTCCGCGTTTGAACTCCAACTCAGTTCTGCTATAAAGAATATCAACCAGCGCGAACAGTAATTTGTTTCGCGCCACAGTTTCACCAACCTTCAGCTTAATTACATTTTTTCCAAATTCTTCCGGGTTCCCTATTCCATAAATGCACGATACGGATGCAACGACAATAACATCACGGCGTCCCGTGAGTAGCGAAGACGTTGCACTCAGTCTGAGCTTTTCTATCTCTTCGTTAATAGACAGATCTTTTTCGATGTAAAGTCCCGATGATGGAATGAATGCCTCAGGCTGATAATAGTCATAGTACGATATGAAATATTCTACCGCGTTTTCAGGAAAGAATTGTTTGAATTCACCGTAGAGCTGAGCAGCAAGCGTTTTGTTGTGACTGAGCACCAACGTAGGCTTGTTCGTACGAGCCACCACGTTAGCGATAGTAAAGGTTTTACCCGAGCCGGTTACGCCCAGCAGCGTTTGATGAGCTTCGCCGTTCGTTACGCCATTTATGAGTTGCTCGATGGCTTTTGGCTGGTCACCCGTCGGTTCGTATTCGCTGGTCAGTTTGAAATCCATTGGTGTAAGTTAGTCGTTATTCGTTATACGTCTAATCGTTGGATTTGTGATTAAGTTTCGCCGGGAAATAAAAAAAGTTGCTCATTTTGAGAGCAACTTCTAAAAGATAGTCTTTCTTGATAACTAATTGTTCCAAATTGTCCAGGATTTTTCAGCCTGGATATGAAGCATTTCGAATTTGCTCTTGATCGTGGCGCTACCCATCCCAGCCGGCTCGTAGAGATACTTGTTAACTCCGCCTTTTAAGGCGGAGCATGAGAAAGCCGAGCACTCTGGGCTTTAGCCGTGACTGGCGGAAAAAAGACGTTTACAATTTCACCTAATTAAGGTCGTTTGGCATTGAACGTCTATACGGACTAATATCAAAATTATCTGGATTTTCTTCTTGACCGATCTGGCGTCGAAGATTCAATTTCTTTTTTTTTGGCTCATGAATGGCTGCCACTGCCTCGTTTTATAAATTCCAGTTGCTATAAACTACCGTTATGTCGTATGTCAGAGTTATGATCCATACCGTTTGGGGAACTAAAAATAGGGTGCCTTTCTTAACTTCTGAAGTGCGGGCTAAAGTGATATCTCACATAAAGGAAAATGCTCACCTAAAACAAATTTACATTGACACAATCAACGGCTATACCGAACATATGCACTGCCTAATTGGATTGAATGCAGACATGAGTATCGCCAAGACTTTAAATTTAATAAAGGGGGAATCAGCACATTGGATAAATAAGAATGAACTTGTTAAATCCAAATTCGAATGGGCCGATGAGTACTACGCGGTTTCGGTCAGCGAGTCCATAATATATAAAGTGCGTAGATACATTCAGAACCAGGAGGAACATCACCAAAAAATTTCATTTTCTCAAGAATGTGAGGCGTTCGTAAGTAGATATGGATTGCACATAAGTGGATAGCCAGTTCTCCTTGAAAGTCTGTGAGACGCCTTCAGATAAAAATTGTATTTGCAAAACCGTCTCATTGCTAAAGCCCGGGACGAGTATTCGCGTCTGCTCCGCCATAAATGGCGGAGTTACAGAGATGGTTGTCGTTCGGCTGCCAGCTGGAGTGTTTATTGTTAGATCTTTTTGAAACATCCACACCTCCGATCAGCACACTCAACATTCAACACTCAATAAGTCAACGATCAAGTATTGCCTGCCCCCAATTGGCAGACGATTAATTATTCCAAATAGTCCAAGACTTTTCAGCCTGGATATGAAGCATTTCGAGGCCGTTCTTGATTTTAGCGTTGCACATCTCCGCCTTTTGAAGGAACATAGTGCGTGCAGGATTATAGATAAGGTCGTACACGTAATGGTCGGGGCCAATGTGCTCGAAATCGATGGGAGGCATTGTTTCAGTATTTGGGCTCATTCCAAGTGGTGTTGTATTGATTATCAAAAATGATTTTTCGATAATCGATGGGTCCTTTTCAAGATCGTTATAAGCAAGATCACCTTTCTTGCGTTCGCGTGACACAACCCGGAAATTTACATTGAGTTTTTTGAGAGCCTCCTGAACGGCCTTTGATGATCCGCCGGTTCCGAGTATCAGTCCATTGAGATTTTTTTCTTTCGGCAACCATTTGTCTACCGTCTCAAAGAATGCGTCTGAATCGGTATTAAATCCTTTCAGTTTTCCATCCTTTATTTTGATAACGTTCACGGCGCCGATTTTCTTTGCAAAACCATCTACCTCGTCAAGATACTTGAGCACCTGCTCCTTATAAGGGATTGTAACGTTAAGGCCAGATAACCCTTTGGTGTCTTTGAGCAGTTTTTCGATTTCCTTGATATTACCCAGCGGGAATAATTCATAGTGGTAGTCACGAAGTCCTTCGCGAAAAAATTTCTCATCAAAATATGCTTTTGAGAACGAGTGACTAACGGCGGCGCCAATTAGCCCGAATACTTTTTCCATGTTCAGATTTTTGTTTTAAGTCTTGCTGCAATCTTTACAAATAATACTACGATAAAAACACTTATTGCCATCATTAAAATGGCCTGAAAAACCTGAGGGTCCTTTCCTGTTATATTGAAGTAATGCCAGGGTAATATACTTCTGTCAAATGCGGGAACCTGATCACCTTTGCTATTGGTCACATATTCAAGTACTTCCCGCCAGGGCCACGCCTTATTTAACGAGCCCAGCATAAATCCGGTCAGCAAAGCTACGGTTGCATTGCGATAATTATCCAATGTCCACGTCAAAAATCTGGAGAATCCTATCAATCCCACCACACATCCCCCTAAAAAGACCAGGATAACCACGATGTTAAAGCTTATCAAAGCATTGACCATGTACTGGTATTTGCCAAGAAGCAGCAATATAAATGCCCCTGACAATCCTGGAATAAGCAATGCAGATACAGATAACATTCCGGTCAGAAAAATGAACCATATCGATACCGGTGTTTGAACCGGCGACAGCAATGTAATTCCGTATGACGCAAGTGCACCGCAGAAAAATGCAGCTACAATGCCCAAGTTCCATTTTTTTATGTCACGGAGAACAAGTAGCGCTGATATCAGTATCAAGCCAAACACAAACGACCACACCAGTATTGGATATTTGGTCTGTAGATGCGTCATCAGTCGGGCGATAGTCAGCAGGCTTGTTACAATACCAGCAAACAGTGCGACAAGAAAGTTCCCGTTGATTTTTTTCCAGCAATCATTGAATCTTTTTTTTGTCACCAATTCGAAGGCTTCCCTGTCGATCGCTCTTAGAGCATGCACCATTTCGCTATAGATACCTGTGATAAAGGCCACCGAACCTCCCGACATTCCTGGGATGACATCTGCCACTCCCATACCCAGACCTTTGACATAAAGGAGAATATAGTCTTTAAGTCCTCTCAACTCAATGGATTAGTCAACCTCAAAGGGTGGTGCAGTGTTGGTGTTCTTTCTTTCAATACCGAGAAAATGCAAAAAGGTATCACCACGTAACCCCAACCGGATAGTTTCCAGCGGTATGATCTCTTCCGGCCCAATGTTGCCAAGGTTTACGTTCGCTCCCAGCAGCTTGACGAACCAAACCTGCTGAGCTTTTTGAGGAGCTTCCCAAATAATTTTTTCAAAAGGAATTTTGGTCAGAATTTCCTGCACAAGTCCCGAGCGCACTTCGCCCGTTGATCTGAACAAACCGACATTGCCGCTTTCCCTCGCTTCACCAATAACTTTCCAGGCGCCGGCATCTAATTCTTTTTGCATCAAATCGATCCACATGTAGGGTGGAATGATCTTGTCGGCATCCTTTGATCCAACTTCCGACAAAACAGTTACCTGCTCGGCCAGCTTAGTAATGTAATCACATTTCTTATCGTGATCAATATCCATAGACCCATCGGAGACTTCTGCAAAAGTCAATTCAAATTTGTCGAGTATCTTCCTATACTCATCAAACTGATCGCGGATCACGAACGCCTCGAATAGCGTACCTCCAAAGTAGACAGGCAGCCCGGCATCTTTATAAACTTTTATTTTATCCTTAAGATTTGGAGTAACAAATGATGTACCCCATCCGAGCTTAACGATATCAACATAGTCTGCGGAACGGCTTACAAAATCCTCGGCTTCTCGAATACTCAGGCCTTTATCCATAGCCATAGTAAAGCCGAATTGCCTGGGCTTACTGGTGCGCTCAGGCAGGTTTTTAATATCGTAGTTCATTAGCTGTTTTCTTTTCTAAACTGTTCGATTATTTTGTACAAAGCCTTTTGGGTTTCAATTTTTGGAAAAAAATCAAACAATGCAGTATGACCATCAAAATCCAAAATTAAAGCATTTTCCAAATAATTAAAGGCTTCTTTAAATCGACCAGCTTCTATAAGGTATACCGTCATCCGGTAAAACATCTCGGGGTCATCCGGAATCTCATCAAATCCTATTGACAACGTTTCGATTGCCTTCTCATGATCACCTTGTTCGTAGTAAATAAACGACCAATTCAACCAGATCTCTTTATCGTCGGGCTCGAGCTTGCTTGCTTCTTCGTAGGCATCGATACTTGATACTGTGTTGCCCACCTTGAACTCGGCATGAGCCACAGACTTCCAGTACTCGGCATTTTCGGTGTTTATCTTTAATGCCTTGTTGTAAAAATGTAGTGCCTGATACCACTTCTCCTGTTTCTCCAGGCAAGCACCCGCTCCAAACCAGGCTTCATCATAAAGTGAATCCAGTTTAGTTGCCTTTTGAAAATATTTTAGTCCCAAATCGTATTGCTCCAAACTTTCATATGCAGCGCCGAGGCAACAATATACTTCAGGACTTGGTCCTTCAATCTCCAAAGTTTTGCGGAATGAATCGAGAGCTTTTGTATACTCTCCCATGTTCATATAGGTATTGCCTGTATTGAAATAGGCTGACGCAAATGTTTCGTCGATAGTTATCGCATAGTCATAAGCCTGAAGAGCTTCAGAATATTTTTCAAGTTTATTATAAACTATACCAAGGTTATACCAGGCAGCAGTTGAATATGGATCTTCATCGATGAACTTTTGATAATACTCAATGCTACTTTCCAGTTGCCCCGTTACGTCAAGACAAAAGGCAAGCTCATACAATGATCCTTCGTGATTAATGTTGATCTCAATCGACTGCTTGTAAGCTTCGATTGCTTTTTGATAGTCATCTATACTTTGATAGGCAAGTCCAATGCTGTAGTAGACTTCATCTTTGTCATCGGCCAGTAACAATGCCTTTTCATAATTTTCGATCGCCTCCAGATGATTGCCCTGCAATGAAAGGATTGAACCTTTTGTCAGGTAGATCTCGGGATCGTTTGGCTGTAACGAATGGGCATGATGAAGCAGCTCAAGCGCCTGGCTATACTCTTCCAAGTTTGAAAGGATTTGCGCTTTGACTGTGATTAACTCTATGGAAAACGGGTATTGACTGATGGCCTGGTTAACGGCCTGTAATGCCTTATTATGTTTGCTACGCAACATGTAATGATCAATGATCTGTTCGTAGGCATCTAAATCAAAAAATTCTGCTTTCTTTTTCCGGAGGTGGTCTTCAAATCGTTTTATCAGCTCATTTCCTTCTTCTCTTTTACGATATTCTTTCGCCATGGACTAAAAAGGTTTTCCTAAAATAAGGTAAAATCTGGTGTAAAACTAAGACGTTTTGGTCTATTTTTTAGCATTCATTTTCTCGATGTAATATCTGCAGCACCTTTGCAATGTTTTATCAATCGGTTGAAATTTAAAATTCAGCCTGTCAACGATTTTCCGGTTTTCAAAGAGATAGTCTGCGCCCGCTATCCTGGCAGTTTCCTTGGTTAAACGAGGTTCTGATCCGGAAATGATAGATCGCAAGGTTTCGAAATAGGCGCCAATTTTAAGAAAATTTTTGCTAACGCGTATAGAAGGAATTTTTTTACCTAATCCTTTTGCAATCAATCCAAATAATTCCTTATAGGTCATCTTACCAGCAGAAACTATGAAACGTTCGCCTTCGATCGGCGCTCTTAGCAGCGCGTAAATTATCTGCGCTACATCATCAACATCTACATAGTTAACGGATCCATCAGAATAAAAAGGTGTTTGGTTCCAGATGTATTTAAAAACCTGCGCACTGCTGTTATTCCAATCTGTGTCTGCAAGTATTAATGATGGACTGACGATCACCGAACTGATGCCTTCTTCCTGTCCACGAAATATCTCAAGCTCGGAAAGATATTTTGATTTCGCATAGACGGTTTGGTATTGGCTTTCTATCCACTTATTTTCTTCTGTGATTGTTGTTTGACCCTTTTGCGCAGCCAGTGCTGCGACGGAGCTAACGTGAACGATACGCTTCACTCCATTTGCCAGACACGCGTTCACAATATTTCGTGTACCCTCCACATTGATCTCCATAACTTGCCTTGCACGTCTTGGATTATACGACACTACCGCGGCAGTATGAATGACGTGGGTTACGTTTTTGAGAGCTTCATTCAATGAGACAACGTCAAGAAGATCTGCGTCACACCACTTGATATCTTCATTTACATCGTGTAATAAAGAGATGTCGCTATCCTTTCGCTTAATCGCCAGAAATGGTTCCTTGTGCCGAAGGAGTGTTCTAACTACATAACTTCCGAGGAGTCCGTTGGCACCAGTAACTACGATCATGAATTCTTAGTTATGGTTTGGAGGTAAATTCCGTTAAAGTGAATTGTTGAGTAATGGTAGAGCAATGGCTTTCTGAAAATACTTCAGTTGCTGCGCTTCCTCTACGATCCTTGCATGCTGGAGATGGTGACAGTCACTTCCCAACAAATGAATCCAGCCGCGGTCAATAAGCTTCATGGCGATAGTCTGCGCGGGTTTTCCGTTGGAACCTGTGATCGAACCAATGTTTACCTGGAATAAGACACCACGATCGAGAAGATCCCTGGCCTTGTCTATATTGTTCTGCAAATAAAGGTAACGCTCAGGGTGGGCTAAGACGGGTTTATATCCTTTGGTTGTTGCCAGAAAAATAAACTCCTTCATGTTGAAGGGCTCATTAAGAAAATTAGTTTCGAACAAAAGAAACTTCTTTCCGAACGTTAGCATCTTCTGGTCATTTTCGATCATTTTGAATACCTGCTCGTCAAGATAATACTCCGCTGCAGCTTCAATCTCCATGTCAATTTCCTGAGTATCCAGATAGGCCCGCAGTTTGCTGAGCCTTGAAAGGATCTTGTCAGTCGTATTTTTGTAGGTGTCGCTCATTACGTGAGGTGACGTAATAAGTTTTTTATAACCCATCTTCTGGAAATGAAGGATAACGTCCTCCGATTCCTCGTAGGACTGTACTCCGTCATCCAGCCCCGGAAGGAGATGCGAATGAATGTCTACAAACAATGGGCTGACACTCTTAGCCGATTCCTTTTTTTTAACCCAATCGAACACTATATCTTAAAAATTTTCTGATACCATCTTGCTTTGACAGGATTTTGATAATAGCCATAGCCGTAGCTTTTTTCTCCTGGCGGCAACGCATTAAGTATGGTGGTAATATTAGAAAATTTATTGATGTTGATAATACGTTGCAGGTTGAAAAGAAAATCTTTTTTTGAATAGTTGGCCCTGAAGATATAGATTGATACATCAGAACGTTTCATTGCCATAATTCCATCAGTTACCAGGCCCACAGGTGGTGTGTCGAGAATGATGTAATCATAAGCGTTTCTTAAATCCCCAAGTAGCCCCTCAAATTCCCCATTCAACAAGAGTTCCGACGGATTTGGCGGATGTGGACCCGAAGGCAGAAAATCAAAGTTCTCCAGTGGAGTCTTTGTCAAACATTCCTGCCACGAATTTTTGCGTATCAGAATTGTGCTTACACCTTTTGTCCTGTCGTCAAAGGTTGAACCGTCTTTTGGCTTACGCATATCGAGATCAACAAGAATTACTTTCTTGTTTGAATAAGCCATGACCGCACCAAGATTCTTTGCTAAGAATGATTTTCCTTCGCCTGAAACGGTTGAGGAAATCGTAATGATCTTGTTTGGCGTGTGAACGCTGAAGAAATCCAGGTTAGTACGGAGAATACGAATCGCTTCACTTACAACCGACTTTGGGTGTTCGATGACATGTAAGCCGCGATCATCGACGTGATTCGATGCCGGGATTACGCCGAGCACTGGTACAAATTCGATCTTTTCTATCTCAGTTATACTTGTGATCTTGTTGTTGATCAGATACAATACGCCAAGAAGAAGCAGCATCAATACAAGGCTTGATACAAAACCAATCCCGGAGATCATAGAGCGGTCGGGGGAGAGGGGCTTGTTTGGCATCGTGGCCGGAGATAATATCTTGAAATCAGGAATGCTTCCGGCCTGTGTGATCTCAAACTCAGATTTTGATTGCATCAACGACAGATAGAACTGTTCATACAACTTGTAGTAACGAAGATTCTTTGAAAATTCTGTCGACTTATCGGGAAGGTTCGCAAATTGATTTTCAAGTCTTTGCTTTCTTTGGTTTGTTTCGAGAAGGGTTTTCAACAACTCGGATTTTAACCCGGCTAGCTGCTGATAGGTTTTTTTACGAAACCCTTCAATCTCATTCTGCTTTTCGCGGTATGCAAATGTTATCTCATTGTAGGAAAGTTTGAGTTTCTCCAATGCCATCGTTAGCTCTTCCAGTTTCTCAAGATTTTTGCCAATTGTCGGCGGTAACGTATGGCGTTGACCCATTGAAATAAACAGGTCACCCCTGTCAACACCGTTCATTAAAGATTCGACGTCGATTAATTTTTGATTTAAATTAAACCGCTGCGAGTCAATTTGATTGATAAGCATTACGGTCTTCTTGAGATCTTCATCGAGATCATTGCTTTTATTTTCGAGAGTAAAAGTTTCAAAATAAGTCTCGAAGTTTTCCATCTTCTTCTCGATGTTCACTAATTCATTCGAGACCCAATCGATCTTTTGTTTTGTTGCGAGGTTCTTTTGCTCGTTGCTGTATTGAAGATAAATTGTGTCGATCTTGTTCAGAACGGCATTTGCTTTGAATGGATTGTTATCCTTGAACGAAACCCGGATCGTGTTTGCATTAAAATTCAACGGCTCAGCAGTGAGATTGTTGAGCATATGATCAAGCAGGTACTCTTTACTGTTTATGGTGAAAAAATAGCCGATTTCGTCCCCCTTGGAAAAGGAGGGGACTTTTTCAATAGTGAGCTCAAGACCATCCAATACGATGCGGCTGTTATACCGCCCGTTGATTGTTTCGCCATCCTCTCCAACCTGAAGTGTAAATTCATTAGGACCATCCTCATCGAAATAAATTGGTGTGTTAAAAAGCTTTTCATTCCTTGCGGTATATCTCACGGCAAATGGATGGCTCTGATAGAGTTCGTCGTTCAGAACGCGTCCGATCGAATGATAACTTACGTCAAGGTCGGATGAATCGACCACCCTGCTTAAAAACAGCCGTGACTGAATAATTTCAATTTCCCCAGAAAGAAGATTAAGGTTCTGATTTTCGATGGGATTTTTTATCCCGAATTCCGTCGCCTCCTTTTTTACATCCAGCTTAATTACAGAAGTCGACTCGTAAATATTTTTGGTGTATCGGACAACCAAATACGCCATGAAATTAACGGCAATAAAAATACCTACAAACCAGATCCAGTTTGCTCTTCCGACAATCCTTAGTTTGTTGAAGTCGATACCTTCAACATGTAAGGGCTGTACTTTGATATTTCTCGGCGTCTCGTTCATCTCTGCTTGTTACAATCCTACGATGACGACAATGAGCGTAGTCAAGCTGGTCAGCACGGTAAGCACTGGAAGGAAATCCCGGAATGCCTCACTAACCGGCCTGCGTATGGGCTCGATATATACGATGTCCCCATGTTCAATAAGGATATTGTTCTTAATGTAACCCTCAATGGTGCTGAGATCGGCAATAAGTACCTGCTCACCTCTGAGGACCCGTATGTTTTGTGCCATTGCAAGATTGTCGATGCCTTTTGCCAAAGCCAGAACTTCAACCAGGTGAACATTTTCATTGACCAGCGGTATGACCTGGCCACCGGGGGCACCAAGCACAATTACACGTTTATTAATGTACTTGAGTATTACAAATGAATCCTTGTAATACGATTCATAGGCTTTTTGCAAAAGTTCTTCAGCCAACCGGATCGTGAGGCCTTCTAATTTAATCTCACCGACCATTGGAAACTTAGCCTTCCCACTAATGTCAACCAGATAGTCCGGTTCGGCCTTTGTGTTGGCGTTTTGATTATTCAGTTCTTTTGTAAGCTCAAGGTCTGGGTCGATGATACGTTCACCCTTGTTTGTATAAACCTCCAGTTGTAAATAATCATTTTTCTGAATCACGTAGTTTCTTTCCGCCAGCTCCACCAACTGTTTTACCTCATAACCTTCAGGCACTTTAAACATTATATTCTGTTTGTAGGAAGCGCAGGACGAAAGTACTAGGATTAAAACCAGAAGTCTGTTGGTTTTGCCAGCAAGTAATCTTTTCAACGTATCAAAAATTGAGTCATTATTGTAAAATTAAGGATTTTCTCATTAACTCTGCCAGGGTGGGCAGGGCTGAGTCCTTGGGCGATAATATCGGTTTTTCGGTTTGCCAATCAATTCGGAGGTCAGAATCATTCCAGACAATACCACGTTCAGCCTCGCGGTTATAGGTGCTAGTGCATTTGTAAGCGAAAAGAGTGTCTTCCAGAGCGGCGAATCCGTGGGCAAAACCCTCAGGCACCATTAGCATGTTTCGTTTCTCCGAATCAAGTAGACAGTAGTATACTTTCCCAAACGTCTTAGAACTGCGGCGAATGTCGACTACGACATCCAACACCTTTCCCTTTGTTACAGTCACCAGCTTGGCCTGAGCATAAGGTGGAAGTTGAAAATGCAAACCACGGATCACTCCTTTCAAGGAATAGGAATGATTTTGTTGAACAAACCTGTAGTTGATATTGTGCTTACGGAAGGAATCTTCGTTGTACAGCTCAAAGAACCAGCCCCGACTGTCGGTATAAATCGATGGCATTATTTCCAACAGCCCATCAAATCCAGTCTCTTTTACTTCCATGTCGTAGATTGGTCGCTAAGACGCTTTTTTCAGATCTGCAAGCGTAGTAAGATACTTATCTATAACCATCGATTCGTCGTATTCGAGCTCCATTTTAGTTCGCCCATTCAAACCGAAGACTTTTAACTTTTCGTCTTCAAAGGAGGCCATCATTCTCATCTTATCTGCCAGATCGCCGGCATCTTTTATTTTGCACAACAGACCATTGTAATTGTCCTCAACGACATGATTGCACCCTGGTACATCAGTCGCTATAATTGGTTTTGCTGAACTAGCTGCTTCAAGAAGTGTTCGTGGAGTCCCTTCGCGATAGGAGGGCAAAACCACACAATCCGCCTTATCGATAAAACTCCGAACATCGTTTGTAGTTCCGAGGTATTGAATAACACCCGAATTGATCCACTCCTGAATTACTTTCTTCTTTATACCGCGTTTGTGTTCAGGGTCCATAGCGCCAAGCACCTGGAAGTTCGCATCCATTCCGTCGGCCCGAAGTTTTCTCACGGCCTCAACATATTCCATTACGCCTTTGTCGGTAATGAGCCGCGAAATGAGCAGGAAAGTGAACTTATTATTTCGCCTGAACGCCATTGGCGTAAATTTCTTAAGATCAATACCCGAACCCGGGATTATATCCGCCGATGCGGATGGAACAAGTTTCCGCTTGAGGAATAACTTGAGGTCTTCAGGATTTTGGAAGAATACTTTTCTTGCAAACCTGAAGCTTATCCGATACAACGTAATTGCGATAAGCGAGACAATATTGTCCTTCAGGAACACAGTACCCAAGCCACAAACATTATTTACGACGGGAATCCCCAACATTGAAGCGGCCAATGTCCCATAGACATTAGGCTTGATAGTGTAGTGAAGAATTACATCTGGCCTTACTTTACGATAGATCATGTAAAGTTCGAGTACGAGCGCTGAATCCTTGATGGGATTGGCGCCACGGCTATCCATCTTGACTTTGTGATGAATGCACCCCGCTTCACGTAAAAGATGCGTGTAATCGTCTTCGGGGGCAATGGTATGTACTTCGTAGCCCTTTTCAAGCAGGGCATGTACAAAATTCATCCTGAAATTATAAATGTTCCAGGATGTGTTGAGTACTATCGCAATTCTCATCGGATCTGGGGCTCTGATTGTGAGAATTTTCGGATCCTAGACTTCGACTTACCGCCGAGTTATCAAGTTACCTTAAAAAATCTCTGGTTTAGATCATTCAAAGATATATCAAAAGTTTCACTCCCAGAAAACTTAATCTAAATTTTATCGTTTATGTTTGGCTGTATAAGCACATAAATGACAGAGCAGGATAACAAAGCAGTCTTAGTTGCAATTGGCAGTAGTCAGCATGCAGAAATAACGCAGGAGCATCTTGATGAGCTGGCATTTCTGGCTGAGACGGCGGGCATCAAGACGATCAGGAAATTTGTCCAGAATCTTCCACACCCCGATAACCGAACCTTTGTAGGCAAGGGTAAGATCAGCGAGATCAAGGAGTTTGTTCATGCCGAGAAAGCAACTAACGTGATCTTCGACGATGATCTTTCGCCATCGCAGCTCAGGAATCTTGAGCGGGAGTTCAACTCGCCCGCCAGCGAAGACTATACGGTGCGAGTATACGACCGTAGTCTATTGATACTTGACATCTTCCTCTGGCGTGCCCAGACAGCGCAGGCCAAAACACAGGTAGAACTTGCACGCAATCAATACTTGCTCCCACGTCTTACTCGGATGTGGACTCACCTTGAACGTCAACGTGGTGGGACGGGTACCCGCGGTGGAGCTGGTGAACGCGAAATTGAAACAGACCGTAGGAATATCCGCACCCAGATCACTATTCTGAAGGAGAAGCTGGACAAAATTGCGAAGCAAAAGCAAACACAACGCAAGTCGCGAGAGACAGTCGTAAGGGTCGCGTTGATCGGTTATACAAATGTTGGAAAATCGACCTTGATGAATCTGTTATCAGGTTCAGGTGTCCTGGTGGAGAACAAGTTGTTTGCTACTGTCGATGCTACAGTCAGGAAAGTCACGTTCGGAAATATTCCTTTCCTGCTTTCCGATACCGTTGGATTTATTCGCAAGCTGCCGCATCATTTGATCGAATCCTTCAAATCAACACTCGACGAAGTGCGGGAAGCGGACCTGTTGTTACACGTGGTTGACTTAGCTCACGCGTTCCATGACAATCAGATAGAAGTTGTTTCTAAAACGCTGCAGGAGATTGGTGCGGCTAATATACCGACGATCCTGGTGTTGAATAAAATTGACCTGTTCCTTAAGGAGCACCCTGATGCCAACCTTGAAGAGATGAAAGGCTATTATCGTCAGATGGGCTTTGAGAATGTCGTCTTTGTTTCTGCAACAACAAATAAAAACATCAATGATCTTAAGCGTATGCTCTTTGAAGAAGTTAAGCGCAAACACTTAATGATCTATCCAAATTTCTTCAAGGACGGTTACGAATTCGCGCCTTGGCCAACGGAACAGAGTTAGTCCAATCCGATCAACATAAATGCTCCCCAATAAATCGGTTCGGGGTATTCAACACGCAGCTCCTTCTTTGCGTCGATAAAGCTTTGCCGCATGTTGCCGTTGTTCAGGTATTTTTGATAGAACGTCACCATCAGTTTTTGCGTCGCTTCATCGTCAACTTTAAACATACTCATGATCAGATAATTTGAGCCTGCAACAAGAAACGCCCGCTGAAGTCCCTGAACTCCTTCACCAGCCTCCAGGTCTCCCAGTCCGGTTTCGCAGGCGCTTAACATCACAAGTAAAGTCTTGTCCAGGTTAAGGCTCATCGCTTCATAGGCCGTTAGAATTCCGTTCTCCATATTGAAGTTATAGTTTGTTTTACCCAGAAGATCACCGGCTCCTTTTAAGAGCAAACCACTTCGCATTAACGGGTTTTGGGAAAGTGCGGCTTCATTTCCTTCGAGCTCCTCTTCCAGCGTCACCTTGGGTGTGGGCTTATAAAATCCGTGAGTGGCGAAGTAAAGGATCTTCGGACTATTCAGCCCCTTGAGATTTTCTTCCGATGCTGCGATCTCCGTGAATTCAGTGGTGACATATCCTTTTTGCTTCAGCATGTATTGAACCTGAGTTACTTCCTTTTCCGTTCCCGGCAGTGAGGAAATGGACTGGTCTGCAGATGCAGTCATATAAAAGGTGGGATTTCCAAACAACGTGGCCGTATTGTCGGATCCCGATTTGGATTTTATTTTTTTCAGGAACAAATCTTTTGTGTTGCTGACTAAAACAATGTTCGCATTATCAATTACATATTTTCCATCCGGGGTGGGGATTGCCTCAAGGTTGATTTGATTATAGATACCCTCTGCGGACAGATAGATCGTTGACGATTGACCAATTCCATCAATTATCGGTTTCCAGAAGACACCGTATGAAACCTCATCCGGTATCTTTCCGATGATTGCGTTGCGATAGAATTTGAAGAACCGTGTCTCCATTTTCTTTCCATCATTGAGCATGATAACCTTTGGTTTCGAGAACTCGGGCTTGAGGAACAACGCTGCATAGATTACCGAATCAGTGAAGTCGTGATTGAAATAACGGTAGCGCACCATTTCAATTGCAGTTTCATTTGGTTTCAGTGATTTTTTCACATCTTCGAATACAATGCGCTTATTTTCAAAGTTCTGTCCAAACAATTCTGATCGTTTGCTGAGTTCCTTCTCAAGCTGCTCCACTTCCTGTTGCAATGCGCCTGGATCCACTTCGCTCTCAGCAAGCTGTTGTGGGCTCATGGATAGAGCCAGTGTAAGCACTTCCTTCTTTTGTACCCAATCGTTGTAAATAGACTTCAACTGATCGTCAGTGCTGTTAAGAATACGTTCTCTTATCTTGATGGAGGTACTCAACAACAATGCTTTTGTAAGAAGCTGATAGTTATAGATCTTCCCCGAAAGATCTTTGAAGTCTTCCAGATTGCCGAAGGCAAGGGTATTATAAAATTCGAAATCGCCTCTGATCGTGTTCCAATATTTTGCCTTCAGGTTTTCGCTCAATGCCGGGAAGAATTCCTTGATATAATTTTCATAGTTTGAAAGCGATTCTTCGATTAGACGTTTGGAACGTTTATAATCCTTTTGCATGTAATAGACCTTGCCAAGCTTCGACAACACCTTAACGTACTCCGGATGTTTGACGCTGAAGAACTTTTCAAAGAGGGCTTTTGATAAATTATAAAACTCTTCAGCTTTTTTGTAATTCTTCTGCTGATAATATACATCACCCGTGAGTGTGTAGATACTGGCTGCGTTGACGTTATTCTTTGTTCCGGTCTTTGCTTTCCATATCCCTTCTGCCACGGTGAGTGAATTGAATGCGGCATCAAACTTTTTTTGCGAGATGTAAAGTACCGCCAGGTTTTTCATGATCTCCGCATACTGCGGGTTGTCTTTTCCAAGGCGACTGGCAATAATATCACGTGCCTCTACCATCATCTTTTCAATCTCTTTTTTATCGTCGCCCTTATGAAACTTTATGAGCGCCAGCTGTGACAGAGATCGAGCTACCTCGATGTGATCGCGGCCAAATTGTTTTTCCTGGCTTGCGAGAGCTTTGGTAATAGTAACCTCAGCTTTATCATAGTCTCCTAGGGTCGTATAGATGTCGCTCAAGAGTTTTTGCGTAGGAGCTGTCTTGGTTGAAAGATCACCGTACGTTTTAAGGGCCATTTGATTCGCACTGGTGGCAGTTTGTTCTGCTTCCGTGTATTCACCGTTAGCGAGCAGTAAGCGTCCACGGTTAACCAAAGGTTCTATTAATCGAATAGAGTTCTTTCCGTAAAGGTGTTCATATTCCGGGATCTGCGTATCGAGCAGCCGGCTTGCAGCAGAATAGCTACCAAGTTGAATGAATAGTGATGTCAACTCTTCCGCTGATGACAGCTCGCTTCCGATAGGAACATCGGCATTTTTGATAAGCTTACGCGTGCGATCAAGGTTGGCTTCGGCTTCATCGAATAAGCCTTTGATACCGTAGAGCTTTGCCTGAGTTTCAATGGCATGAATATAAGTAGCAATGTGTTTGTCATCCTTGCGATACTCTTCAAGGATCTTCAATGAAGTTGCAATGTTTTGCTCAGCCTTTTCATATTGACCAAGTTTGATCTGAAGCTGAGCAATACGATCTAGCTCTTCACCATATTGTGGTGCTTTGTCGTCAAATTTGTTGCGTGCAACATCCGAAGCCATATCGAGTGTCGATGAGGCCAGTGCATACTTGTCATTGAGCTCGTAGAGGGCTGCCAGGTGATTGAGGATATCAAGGTGATCCTTATGCCAGGCACCAATCTCCTTTGCAACAAGCTTTGTATAACTTTCGTCAAATATTTTCTGGGCTTCATCGATCTTGTTGGTGTAATCGAGGTAAAAGCTTGCAAGGCGGATCTTGGCCAGGTGATACTCCGGCGAGGTCTCGCCGTACAATTCTTTTCGTATGCCAGCCAGTTGTGTGAGATAGTTTTCTGAATTGACGTATCGCTTTTCACGTTGGGCGACTTCGAATAGGAAGTTGAGGATATGTTCGGTCGTCCTATAGTTTTTTGGCAACGACTTAGAGTTGAGCAGGTTTGACGCATCCTGCTCCAGATCTTTGGTTTTATCGCGTTCCAGTTTAGAATCGAACTCGACCGCCTTCAGGTTTATTTGAAACACGCTACCCTTCGGAAAATTCTTGTCTATGACTTTTTGATACTCAAGTTTAGTATTTAGATACCGTGCACGGTTTTCTTCTACTAGAAGCTGATGCAGATAGGCGAGGTAGAGGTCATGTGCTAATTGAGTAGTGGGATTCGCTTTCTTTTTCAGACTTGAAAGGATATTGTCAAACTCGAGTCTCTTTTCCCGCTCTTCGTTTCCATTATCAATAAGCATTTTTGCATAGAGGTAGTTGTTCTGCACCAGCGCCAGGCTTGTTTCTCCCATATATTTCTGATTCTTGCTGATCCAGGTTTGCGCGGCGTTAAACGCAGAGTCCGCAGAAAGAAGGCTTCCTTTTTTGCCATAGGCATTTGCAGTCATAGTGAGCAACTTTGCAAAATCACTGTATCGCTTAGGGATCTCTACATCGGGTACTCGTTGAGTTTTGATGGTACCACCCTGTACAATGGTTTCTTTTTCCACCGCTCGAGCTGCATAATAGGGTTCGAGGGTTTTTAGTAATGCAAGCGCTTCATTGCAGAATCCCTGGCCGGTCATGGCTTCGGCTTCAACAAGTCCTATGCGGGCATTCAGCTGATCATTGAGTTGGTTAGTGCGGCTTAAAAGCTCTTTTGCTTTTGCGGTATACTCACGGCTAATTCTGAAGTTCCCATACTCATTGTATGCCCCCGCCACGTCTATCATAGTACCTGCATAGCTCGCGCTGTTTTCGCCAAACGTTGCAAGGCTGCTGGCCAAAGCGTTGTTTAATGCCTTGTCAAAGCCGTCGAGTACCCCTAATGCGAGGCTAAGGTGAGCTTCGCGAATGTACACCCCAGGCATGTACGTATTCTGCGGACCCATCTTTGCAATAATGGACTTCTTCAAGCTTTGCAGAGAGCTGTTGGCCTTGGAGAAACTCCCTGCATTGTATCGGGAGTCTATTTTTCTCAGGCTTTTGTCAAACTTTTTGTTTTGACAAAATAGTGGCTGAATTACAGCCAGAGTCAATACCAGTAACAAGGAGTACCTGTAAATTTTCATGACCATTGAATCAGATTTTACTACTAAGCTACTAAAATTCAAGGGGAAAACTTAAGACACGCCACACATTAACCCTCCATGAAAGTAGGGAGCATGTCTATTTATCATGAATGAGTTTGTTTAAGATTTCTTTTGCAGCTGTTGTAATTACAGTTCCCGGCCCAAACACAAAAGCAACGCCCGCACTTTTAAGGAACTCATGATCGTGTTCTGGGATTACACCGCCCGCAATAACCATAATATCGGGTCTGCCGATTTTCTTTAGCGATTGAATGAGCTGTGGAATTAACGTCTTATGTCCACCGGCAAGACTCGACGCACCAATCATGTGAACGTCATTCTCTGCAGCCTGCATAGCAACCTCTTCGGGCGTTTGAAACAACGGACCTATATCTACATCAAATCCGAGATCGGCAAAGCTCGTTGCAATAACTTTCGCACCACGGTCATGACCATCCTGGCCCATCTTTGCTACCAATATCCTTGGTCTGCGACCATCCAATGCTGCAAATTGATCGGAAAGCTTTTTTGCTTCTTCAAAGTCTTTCTGGTCTTTCATCTCTTTCGAATATACGCCTGAAATTGATTTGATCGTAGCTTTGTATCGCCCGAATACTTTTTCCATCGCAGCCGATATTTCACCCAATGTCGCTCGTTTTCGCGCGGCATCGATCGCAAGTGCGAGCAGATTTTGCTCCTTGTCGTTTGTGGCTTCTGTTATCAATTGCAAGGCAACTGTAACTTCTTCCTGATTGCGTTCTCTTTTTAGTTTCTCGAGTCTTTCGATCTGTTCCTTTCGTACGGCAGTATTATCAACCTCAAGTGTGTCAAAGTCTTTCTTTTCGCTTGAAACGTATTTATTGACACCAACTATCACATCGCGTCCCGAATCTATGCGCGCTTGCTTGGCCGCTGCCGCTTGTTCAATACGCATCTTCGGAATTCCACGTTCAATGGCTTTGGTCATACCACCATAGTTTTCAACTTCCTCTATCAATCTCCAGGCATTTTCAGCAAGCTGGGCGGTAAGACTTTCGATGTAATAGGATCCGCCTAACGCATCAACAACATGAGTTATTCCAATTTCCTTATCAAGATATAGCTGAGTGTTTCGAGCTATTCGAGCTGAAAAATCTGTGGGCAATGCGATTGCTTCGTCAAGTGAATTTGTGTGAAGCGATTGTGTTCCGCCGAGAACGGCAGCCAACGCTTCTATACAAGTCCGCGTCACGTTATTATATGGGTCTTGTGCAGTTAGGCTCCATCCTGAAGTCTGACAGTGGGTTCGCAATGCCATTGACTTTGGATTGGCCGGATTGAATTGCTGAACGATCTTCGACCATAATAATCTTGCCGCACGCATTTTGGCGATCTCCATAAAGAAGTTCATTCCAATACCCCAGAAGAATGAAAGCCGTGGCGCAAAATCATCGACAGCAATTCCTGCGTTCAGTCCGGTACGGATGTACTCCAATCCATCGGCCAGGGTATACGCCAATTCAATATGTGCAGGCGCTCCGGCTTCGTGCATGTGATAACCACTGATGCTGATCGAATTGAACTTCGGCATGTGTTGTGAAGTGTACCTGAAAATATCAGCTACAATACGCATGGATTGCTCAGGAGGATAGATGTACGTATTGCGTACCATAAACTCTTTGAGGATATCATTCTGAATTGTGCCGCTGAGTTGTTCCGGTTTCACGCCCTGCTCTTCGGCAGCGACGATATAGAATGCCATGATCGGTATGACCGCTCCATTCATGGTCATGGAGACTGACATGGTATCCAGCGGAATTCCTTCAAACAACAATTTCATGTCAAGCACCGAGTCGATCGCAACACCTGCTTTTCCCACATCACCAGATACTCTGGGATGGTCAGAATCATATCCGCGATGTGTTGGAAGGTCAAATGCAACGGATAAACCACGCTGACCGGCTGCTATGTTACGTCTGTAAAATGCATTTGATTCTTTTGCTGTTGAAAAGCCTGCATACTGGCGAATCGTCCAGGGCTTTGATGTATGCATTGTAGCATAGGGTCCTCGCACATAGGGTGGAAGGCCCGCCGCATAAAACAGATGCGCGAGGTTTTTCGAATCGTCTGACGAGTATTCTTTTTTTATCTCAATCTCTTCCGGACTTTTCCATCCACCGGCAGAAGTTCCGTGCGCTGGCGGCGAAAAGGTATTATGATTTATTTTTGAAAAGTCCGGTTTCATAGCTGCGTCATGTTATGCTGAAATTCTCTCCATGCAGCAACGGCCAGCCGGTCGATAATATTATCTATTGCGTATGATCCCGCGGTCGGGTCGGCAACCTTGTTCATGTGAGATTCTTCTCGAAGGATGTTGGAAACGTTTCGAGCTATACGAGTCATTGTCGCGTTGTTTTCATCCTCAGCAAGGATAGTAAGCGAATCACATCCGCCGGCAACAGCCGCTATCGCCGCTACCGACCCGCTGATCATGTTGCCGTGTGGCTGGAATCGTTCATCCGTCCAGGGTTCAACGCGAATGTTTATTTCAACTTCTGTATAGTGTTTTAACTCAAAAGCCTGGCCCAGCTGATAAAGAAGTAATCGTAATGTTTTTTGTTTTGCGATGTCGATCAGGAAATTCTTTCCACTGGCTAGTGAAAAACTAAGATTACGCCAAATGAAGTCTTTATTATAGCCGGCGTCCGTGAGAGTATCCATCAGAGCTGCCGCTTGAATTAATGCTGATGAAATTTCCTTGATGGGAGACGAGGAGGGAATCTGAATCCCCAGAACACGAAGCATTTTGTACGGTTCGACTTCTTTCAGTTCGTGATAATCATTATTACGCTCCCTTTTACAAAATATTGTCCCAGTCAGCAACTTCGGATCATAATTTTTTTTTCCGGCGTATTCGATGATGAGCTGAATCAAATTTGTTGGTGGAGTAACTAAAAACGAGACATTGCAGAAGGGCCAATGAATTTCAGATAATAAAGAATCGAGATCAGGATTGAATGACTGAGCAAAGTCAAAAAGAATTCCGTCGGCGCCATTTGCCAAATGGTTGAGAGCTATTGCGTTTGCATTTTTATTTGATGGAAGAGAAATTTTTGGAACGCAGCTCCACGTGCGAGCTGATGTGGAACTGACCGTGGAACATAAAGTAAAGCTTTTTAAATACTCTAGCGCTGTATTATTTTCCAAATCATAGTAAGGCAGAAAATTAATTTCGTCGCTCGATTCCCATGTCAAGTGTTCTAATGGGTCTTTTCCGCCAATTTCCTTTGACGCGGCTCGGGACCATTCTTCCTTGTTCGATTTTGGGAACGAATTCAGCAACTGGTCAAGAAGGGCGTGTTCAGACATGGAAATAAAATCAACTTAATTTTATTCACGTTTTTTATCAAGCATTTGCGTTTTAATTTTAGTTTTTCACTATGATTTTTTTTTCTGAAAAATCAAGTTGACCCGTCTTGTTTTCTTTAACTCTTTTTTTACATCTTTGTCTCCCTTTCCCCATGGAAGCCATAAAATCCGATAGAACAGAAAGATCAATGGAAGTTAGCTGCACAACAGTTTGGAGTGATTGTCTCGAAGTCATTCGCGAGAATGTTGGGGAAGAAAATTTTAATACCTGGTTCAAGCCTATTGCTCCTCTACGTGTTGATGGTGACGTCCTTACAATTCAGGTTCCGTCTCAGTTCTTTTATGAGTGGCTGGAAGATAACTACGTTCCCGTCTTAAAAAGAGCAATTCACACCGTGCTTGGTCCCACCGGACGATTAGAGTATTCCGTTGTTGTCGATAGCGGCAATCAACAAACGCCACCAGTCTCTGTTAGTTATCCTGCTAACGGTGCGGGCAATCGCCGAAGCAACGTAAATGGATTTCCAGCGGATGAATATTCACCATTTTCATATAAGGCATTAAACCCGCAGACGGTTAATTCCCGTCTTAACGCAACATACACTTTTGATAATTTCGTCGAAGGGGACTGCAACCGACTGGCGCGTTCCGCAGGAGTCGCTGTCTCGAAAAAACCTGGCGTAACGTCTTTCAATCCTTTAATGCTGTACGGTGGTGTTGGAGTAGGAAAGACCCACCTCGTTCAGGCCATTGGAAACGATATAAAGAACAACATGCCTTCGAAGGTGGTATTGTACGTCGATCAAAGCGATTTCACCAACCAGTTCCTGAATGCATTGCAGAATCACAAGCTGCAGGATTTTCAGAATTTTTATCAGCAGGTGGATTTGCTCATCCTCGACGACGTACAGTTCCTCGCCGGCAGGGAGAAGACACAGGAAATGTTTTTCCATATTTTCAACCAGCTTCATCAATCCGGCAAACAAATAATCATGACTAGCGATTGTCCACCACGGGATATGAAAGGATTCCAGGAAAGACTGTTGTCGCGTTTCAAATGGGGATTGACTGCCGATTTGCAGGAACCTGATTTCGAAACGAAACTCGCTATCATCAACAGGAAAATGTTGGCAGATGGAATAAAAATTCCTACAGAAGTTTCAGAATATCTTGCTTACAGCGTCGATACTAACCTTCGCGACATGGAAGGTGTATTGAACTCCCTTATTTTCCACGCGACACTGCTGAAGAAAGAAATAGATCTCGAGCTGGCAAAAGAAGTCCTCAAGAACATAATTAAGGAGATCCAATCTGACGTAAGTGTGGATTTCATTCAAAAAACTGTAGCTGATGCATTCAAGGTTGATCTTGAATTGATGAAGGGCAAGGTAAAGAAGAGAGAGATCGTGATTCCCCGTCAGGTTGCGATGTATTTCTGCAAGCGCTACACTCAATTGACACTAGCTCTTATTGGAGAGAATTTCGGAGGCCGTGATCACAGCACCGTAATACATGCGCTCGAGTCAGTTGAAGACATGATGAAAACAGATCCCAACTTCAAGGCAACCGTCGACGACCTTGGGAAAAAATTAAAATTGAGGGTATCCTGATCTGGGATCCTTTATTTACCAGTAGTCATTCCCTGCGATTGTTTAAGTATTTGTGCTGTCAACAATGCTTGACATCCAACTACTTTTCTAAAACCACCTCCTCCCTTAGTACTGTCATCCAGAGCGCTTGCTTCGTTGTCAAACAACTGCACTCCTGGAAGGGGTTTTGCACATTGAGTTAGCAATGGTAAATCTTCACGAGAAGGAACCCCATCCGTGAAGGTGCAATCAATTCGGAAGGAGTTCCTTCGCGGGAAAATTCAATTGTTTCTTATCAGACTGGTGCCTCCATTCCGAGCGAGCAAGCTTTATGGAATGAGAATGCGCTCTGGATGACAGACCTGAATGAAGGATAACTACCTAATCACGAACGGTATTTCCACCTGCTGGCGTGAGCTGTTCACTCCGTATAGCGCGCCACGACCTTTAAACTTCGAAAAAAACTCAACGACCTCTTCCGGATCCTTAACGCGAACGCGGTTTATGGCGATAATCGTAAAGTTCTCCGGAACACCGATCTGTTTGAGCACACTGTTGTCTTTAATCCTAAAAACTTTGATACCATACTGCGTTGCTTCCAGTTGCGCACCGAGTGCTTCATTATTGAAGATCTTTCTTTTGATGATCTCCGTGGTTCCATTTAAGTTCACCAGAGTAAGCGATGTTGTCGAGACTTTTGAATCACGAACATAACTTATCGAAACCTTGTCGCCTGGGTAATGATAACTCAGCTCTTCTTCGAAAGCGCTTTGTGAATTGATATCAATGTTATTGAACTTAACGATGATGTCGCCGGGTTTAAGTCCCGCATCGATGGCGGGGCCGTTTCGTTCAATGCCCTCTAGCAATACGCCATTGTAGTTTTTCACCTTCGTGTCGAGGTCGTATTTTCTCGCGTTTTCGTAATTGTATTCGACAACGCTTCCTCCAATAAATCCCTGCTGTACTACACCGTACTTAACCAGGTCATCAAAAACTTTCTTTGCAATATCGACGGGGATTGCAAATGCATATCCTGTGTATGTACCTGTGCGACTTAGGATCGCGGAATTGATACCAACGAGTTCTCCGCTTTTATTTACCAGAGCTCCTCCCGAGTTTCCAGGGTTAATTGCAGCATCTGTTTGGATAAATGACTCGATAGGAAAGCGGTCTTCAAGAATTCCAATCCGCCGGCCCTTTGCGCTTACTATGCCGGCAGTTACGGTTGAAGCCAGTGAAAAAGGATTTCCTACGGCAATTACCCATTCACCTACCTGCACATTCTTGGAGCTGCCTATTGTGATTGCCGGTAACCCCGTCTCGTTGATCTTGATAACAGCAAGATCGGTCGATGGATTAGTTCCGATCAATTCAGCTGGATAGCTGCGCTTATTATAATTTACTTCAATGCGTTCAGCGGATTCGATCACGTGATTGTTTGTTATGATGTATCCGTCACGCGAAAAAATAACACCTGAACCACTGCTTACTTGCGTGCGGCCACCAGCTGTACCTTCGCCAAAAAACCAATCCCATGTAGTATATGATGCACCTCGTGATATGCTGTTAATATAGACAACACTCTGCGTTGCTTTCGATGCTGCTTCACTAAAATCAACGGGGTCGGCAGCAAAGGGAACCGTAGCAGGAGTGGACGTGGAGCTAAAGGCAGGAGATTCGTCACTAACGGCATTGTATTTTATTTCGGATGGGATCTTTTCCAGTGATGGCTTAATGAGTAAGTCGTAAGCCGCGTAAGCTCCGCCGAAGCCGGCAATAAATCCCACTACTAAGATCTTAAGGGTAGTTTTCATGTCGTGAAGTTGTATAATTTCAATCCTCTAACAAAAACGCAGCCAGGGATGGCTAAGTTTAACGTTCGCGACAAAAATAAAAGCTTTGAGTGAATTGCAGCTTAAGGGTTTCCCTGACGGCTAAATACATCCTTATTTGGACAATCAATTTTGTTAGTTTTGCAGAATATGGGGATACGTTCCAGTCTTGCAAAGCCATTTGCTGCGTATATAGACGCCGAAACGAGAAAGTGGGCCAGCGATCCATTCGGATATCAAAAGAAGGTATTCGAATACCTGATCAAGCTCGGACGCTCAACGCAATTCGGCAAAGATCATGACTTTGGCTCAATCAAAACCTATGAGGATTTTAAAGCCCGCGTACCAATCCGCGATTACGAACAACTGAAACCCTATGTTGAAAAAGTATTACACGGTGAAGCAGACATTCTTTGGAGGGGCAAGCCGAAATACCTTGCAAAAACATCAGGTACTACGTCGGGTACAAAATACATTCCTATCACAAATGATTCAGTGTCCAATCATTTTGTAAATGCCCGCAATGCATCATTAATGTACGTTCATGAAAAGGGTGATGGATCATTCCTCGATGGGCAATTGATATTCCTTTCCGGTAGCCCAATACTTTCAGAAAAGTCTGGAATAAAAACGGGTCGATTGTCGGGTATCGTGAATCATGAGATCCCGGCGATCATACGAACAAATCAAAAGCCAAGCTATACTGTAAATTGTATCGAAGACTGGGAGGAAAAGCTCGAACGGATCGTTGATGAAACAATCGGTGCAGACATGAGAATGATCTCTGGAATCCCGCCGTGGGTTCAGATGTACTTCGATCGCATTCAAGCACGTACTGGAAAGAAGATAAAGGACGTTTTCCCGAACTTTTCTTTATTCATTTATGGCGGTGTGAATTTTGAACCTTATCGTGCCAAGCTTATCGAATCGATCGGTAAGAAAGTCGACTCAATCGAGACCTATCCGGCATCAGAAGGATTTATCGCTTACCAGGATTCACAGGTGGAGCCTGGCTTATTGTTGTTGTTGAACACGGGAATATTTTTCGAGTTTATTCCTGCTGAAGAATACTTCAGTCAAAAGCCCACAAGAGTTTCAATTGAGGACGTAGAGCTCGACAAAAACTATGCATTGATAATAAACAGCAACGCAGGGTTATGGGGATACTCCATAGGTGATACCGTAAAGTTTGTTTCAAAAAATCCGTATCGGCTGATTGTAACCGGCCGGATCAAACACTTCATTTCAGCGTTTGGTGAGCACGTGATCGGTGAAGAAGTGGAAAAGGCAATGAAGCTTACTATGGAAAAATTTGCTGATGTGGAACTGGTAGAGTTCACGGTTGCTCCCCAGGTAACGCCGTCCGATGGGCTGCCACATCATGAATGGATCATTGAATTTGCCAGGGAGCCTGGAGACCTTGATGCATTTTCATTGGAACTTGATAAACATTTACGTAAACTGAATGTTTATTACGATGACTTGATTACCGGTAACATTCTGCGAACGCTCCGTGTTAATAGCGTTCGTAGAAATACTTTTATCGACTATATGAAATCAGTCGGAAAGCTAGGCGGACAGAACAAGGTGCCAAGATTATCAAATGACCGAAAGATCGCCGATGCTCTTTCAAGTTTAGCATACCATTAGAATTTGTTCACAGTGAGAAAGAGGATCGCAATTTTGGGTTCTACGGGATCGATTGGCACACAAGCGCTCGAAGTTATTGCTTCGCAGCCGGACGCTTTTGAAGTGGAAGTATTGAGTGCGCAGAACAATGCCGACCTGTTGATCGAGCAGGCGTTACGTTTCAAACCTAATGCGGTTGTAATCGTAAATGAAGATCATTACCAAAACGTCAAGGACGCTTTGAAGAATGAGCCCGTGAAAGTTTATGCGGGTGAGAGCGCGCTCGCGTCGGTTGTGCAGATGGATACCATCGACCTTGTCCTTACTGCGCTTGTTGGTTATTCAGGATTGAAGCCAACCATCAAGGCAATCGAAGCCGGCAAATCAATTGCCTTGGCAAATAAGGAAACGCTTGTTGTGGCTGGTGAGTTGATAACGCAGCTTGCAAGGGAAAAAGGGGTAAATATTTATCCTGTTGATTCAGAGCATTCGGCCATATTTCAATGCATGATGGGTGAGTTCCATAATAAGATCGAGAAGATTGTATTGACTGCGTCAGGAGGTCCATTCAGGGGAAAGAAGAAGAGTGATCTGCAATCTATCACGAAAGGTCAGGCGCTTAAACATCCGAACTGGACGATGGGGGCGAAGGTCACTATTGATTCCGCGTCGCTTATGAACAAGGGCCTGGAGGTAATTGAGGCAAAGTGGCTGTTTGGACTTAGCGCGCAACAGGTGGAGGTCGTAGTCCATCCTCAGTCAATAATTCATTCCCTGGTTCAATTTGAGGACGGTTCAGTGAAAGCTCAGTTAGGCGTTCCTGATATGCGTTTGCCGATCCAGTTTGCGCTATCCTATCCAAATCGATTGAAATCCGATTTTCCGCGGTTTGATTTCACAAATTACCCGACCCTCACATTCGAAAAACCGGATACGGAAACTTTTCGTAATCTTGCGCTGGCGTTTGAAGCCCTGGAACGGGCCGGAAACATGCCTTGTGTCCTAAATGCGGCCAACGAAGTAGCTGTGGCCGAATTTTTGAAGGATAGGATCGGATTCCTCGAAATGTCAGATGTAGTGGAAAAATGCCTGGAAAAAATGCATTACATAAAAACCCCGGCGTACGATGACTACGTTAACACTGACAAAGAGACACGAATCAGGGCTTTTGAACTAGTTAATCGATAATTGGGTATAGAGGTATAAGGTATAAGGGGAAATTATAGAGGTTTGGGCTGATAAGTTCACTAAATCTCCAAATCGTAAAATAAAGAGAGAATGGATTGGATGATCATGTTGGCTCAGCTTTTACTGAGTCTGTCGTTTTTAGTTGCTGTTCATGAAATGGGCCATTTGCTGGCAGCCAAGTACTTTGGAATGCGGGTTGAACAGTTTTCTATCGGATTTCCCCCAAAGATATGGTCTTTCCGGAAAGGCGAGACTGAATATGCGCTAAGTGCCATTCCCCTGGGAGGATACGTCAAGATTTCCGGAATGATTGATGAATCGCTGGACACGGAGGCTATGAAGCTGCCGGCCCAGCCCTGGGAATTCCGCGCGAAACCGGCGTGGCAGCGCCTGATCGTCATGCTGGGAGGAATATTTGTCAATGTTGTAGTCGGGGTGATGATCTTCATCGGACTAACATATGCCCTGGGAGATACCTACATATTAAAGGACGAAGTCAATAACAATGGCGGCTTCGACGTCGGACCTATCGGACAAAGTATTGGTCTTAAGACTGGAGATAAGATTGTCAAGATAAACGGTCAGGATTTTAAGTATTTGGAGGAAATCATTCACCTTCAAACCCTGCTTAGCACTGATGGTACGTACACTGTGGAGCGCAACGGAGAGATCATTAATATTCCCATTCCCGCCGATTTTATTCAAAAGTTCAATAAGAAATCAAGTCCAGATAACTTCTTAGGATTGCGTTTTCCGCCTGTTATTTTTAAGGTTGTTGACAACACTGTGGCCAGCCGAATGGGACTTCAGAAAGACGACAAGATATTAGAAGTAAACAACACCCCTATTCAGTATAATGACGAGCTTATTTCGATCGTACAGGCACAGCGGAAGGATTCGGCAAATTCGAAATCCGACAGCATATCATTTAAGGTGTTGAGGGGTGGTCAGACGTTGACATTTAAGGCAAAATTCAAGGGAGAGAAAGGTGTCGGTTATTATCCAAGTGGGCCCAGCAAGGAATTCCAAGACAAAGCCGAACAGGTGATAACATACGGATTTTTCGAATCCATCCCGCGTGGTACTGAGCGTGCATTCACTACGTTGGCTGTCCAGGTGAAAGCTTTCGGAAAGATCATCACCGGTACATTATCGCCCAAGGAGTCGTTGTCTGGACCAATTGGAATCATGCAGGCGTTCGGCAATGAATGGGACTGGTCAAGATTCTGGTCGTTGACCGGTGTGTTATCTCTTGTATTAGCATTCATGAACCTTCTTCCGATCCCTGCATTAGACGGCGGACACGTGATGTTCTTAAGTTATGAGATCATTTCAAGAAGAAAACCATCCGATAAATTTTTAGAGACAGCGCAGAAGATAGGTATGGTGTTCCTGCTCGCGCTGATGGTATTTATTTTTGCGAACGATATCATTAAGTTGTTTTAGGTCACACAAGCTTTGGCGGATAGTTGTGCCGCCCTTACTTCGGCCCCAACGATGTCCAACTTCGCCGGATGATGAACGCGTTTCGCAATCCCTTCACGTTTAATATTTCCCAACCCTGAAGCGGTGACATTATTGTACCTCCTGGTGCAACCCTGGGTATAGACGCATATCGGTTTGCGCGTCAGGCGTAATGAAATTATATCGATGTAAATCATTCTGGCGCGCAACGTGACCTAATTCCCGGGTTAGATTTTCGTAGGAAAATGTCGAACTCTGAAGCGTGCACAACCAACGATAATTTCATATATTGATTGAAGAAAAATCCCATCGTAGCGATGTGAAGGCGAGGAAGGCTTTCCCTAAATACGGCGGGCAATGCGGGAGTAGCTCAGTTGGTAGAGCATCAGCTTCCCAAGCTGAGGGTCGCGAGTTCGAGCCTCGTTTTCCGCTCGCTGATAATCAGATGATTACGCTGAACTTGCCTTCAAACTAGACATGGGTTTTAATACATATTTAATACATTTCTTTGTTTGACGGTGGTTTGCCTTGATTCTTAGGTCCATGATGAACTAGCCAGTTGATCACGTTATTCTCGTTCATTAGGCAGAATTACATTGTAGCCGAATCGTCTGATTTTACATACTGCCATGGATTCCACGAATTCATATATTCCTGTTTGCTAACAATCAAGGCCTTCTTTACGCCATTTACAATCAGGGGAGCAAATCCATAGTCATACGAAAAATAATAGACATGCTTTTTCTTATTAAGAAATAAGGATGAGAAAATTCTCGTATCAAATCCCATTGAGTCCAGTATTTCCTTTCTTACCGTCGTCATGCCTGCCGGGCTTAGTGATTTCAAAATTGATCTGTTCTTTCTCAGGATCTTGTTTGTCTCCAGGATAGGCCGTTGAGATTGGTATTTGTTTTTGTTGTTTTCAATACTGCGGCACTGGTCAGAGCAGAATTTTTTATCGGTACGGCCAGACAATGCTACGCCGCACACGAGACATTTTCTCACGTTCATACACAACGGTTTTTTTACACGGTTATATCCGGATCTACACGGGTATTTCACT